>Ga0126342_10011080_pt1 | contig 16115 bp, 19 predicted proteins | sample Cyp1metagenome_FD_92528 | JGI IMG/M metagenome (GOLD analysis project Ga0126342, IMG submission 92528) | Coral microbial communities from Lord Howe Island, Old Settlement Bay, Australia - Cyphastrea 1 metagenome | ecosystem: Host-associated > Invertebrates > Cnidaria > Coral ... | reverse complement strand
TGATTGGCGCTCACTTGCTACTATAATTTTTGGTTAGTCAGCAGCCTTGATTGGCGCTCACTTGCTACTATAATTTTTGGTTCGTCAGCAGCCTTGATTGGCGCTCACTTGCTACTATAATTTTTGGTTCGTCAGCAGCCTTGATTGGCGCTCGTCAGCCTCTTTCTCTCTTTCTATATCCATGGGCGCTTCAGCCACAAAAGGCCTGCTGCAAGAGACACACCGCTGCATGGCATGCTGCTGATGCACTGAAATCACATATCTATATATCTATATCTATATATGTATACATATCTAAATCTATATCTATATCTATGTATATCTATCTATATGTATCTATATATATATATTTGTATATAGATATATATCTATATATATATATCTATAAATATGTGTATATATATATATACGTCTATGTATATAGATTTGTATCTCTCTCTCTCTATATATATATATATATCATACATCTATGTATATAGATTTATATCTATGTATATATAGAGCTATATATATAGATAATATATATATATATCTCTACGTATATATCTACGTATATATATATATATATGTACATATATTTATGTATCTATATATATATATATCCATCTCTCTCTCTCTCTCCTTATATTTGTATTTATATATGTATATATCCATCTCTCTCTCTCTCCCTTTCCATTTATATCTATATATATATATATCTATGTATATAGATTATATATATATATACATCTATTAAATAAATAAATAACAAACCGATATTAAAGGGGGACAATAATTTTGAACATCGGAATTTTCGCCGGTTGGAGGAGCTGGACCCATCCATTTTGGGGTGGCTGTATTGCGATGTTGGGATGTTGCTGAAAGGTGAAGGAAATGAGTTGGGAATGAATCCATAATAGATCAGAATAGCCTAGAAAAGTTGTTCTTTCTGGATTTCAGGTGTTTGAGGTGTAATATGAAACCTGTTGGAGAGATGTTGACAAGATTTGAGCTAAATCATGAAACCGAGTGGTGTCTCAGTTGGGCACGTTCAGTCTCAAATGGCTTGGTGGTTGTTAGATATGCCTCAGAAAAGGATTCAGTAATTCAGTATATTCTTGGTTGAAATGAGCCATATGCAGTCAGAACGGCTTGCTGTTGGTTTCCCCTACTGGTTGGTCATACCGAAGTGCCCCCTCGATTGTATTTTCCCACATCGGTTTACGGTTTAGATTTAGATGGTTTACCTCCCAAAAATAGACTAGATGGTTTAGTGCTATCGTAGCCCTCAAAAAGATAGAACACTTTCAATTTACCACGATTTTTTTTTCAACTTTTCTGCATCTTTCTAAGGGTTGCGACTGTTGCAGACGCAGTGTTCTCCGGATCCCAGGAGGGTTCGCGCTCCTTCTTCTTCCAGTATGGCGGAGGTTGCAGTTGATTTGTGGAGATGGGATTTGAGGGTCTCCAAATACATTCAATTTCTGGACGTACCAAATTAGATGTGACCTGGTTCCAAATTGATGTTACTCTCCGTGACCTGGTTCCATTCAGCATTCCGAAATGACGTTTGCCCAGCAAAATCCTCCAGGGCTTCGCAAAATCCAGTGGAATATCAACGCATGCATAAACTGCTGGTTCATTTCGGTTTAGAGATGATTCGATGATCACTTTCGGGGTAACTAGTCACTAGTCAGGCAAGTTTTCGTAATCGTGCCTTGTAAGCCTCTTCCATGGTGGCACTGCGGCCAGTTCACTCGAATCTTTCGGCCAGGGGCATGCCTCTTTCAGTTGTGCCAAGTGCAAGTCTGACAAGTGTGACAAACTCGTAACCAACATGTCACAAAGGGCCGTTTTTTTTTTTTTCAGAATCCCTTCTTTGCTGGTTTGTTGGAAGTTGGCAGCATCAGATATTTCACTTGATCTTCCAGCTATGGGGGGATGATGGTCGTTTAGCCTCTGGCCCTTTGGATCTCTTTGGATCCCTTTGAATCCCTTGAAAGCATAGCAAACTGGAAGCCATGGCCGATCATGTACCATTTCGTTCGATGATTCACCTATAAAACATGTTTATTTTCCATATAGCTATGTTCCATTACCAGAGGGTACTGCAACCATCTGCAACCTTTGTTGCAGAAATATGAGACATATGAGTCATAAATAGTCATGATGAATAGCTGAATAGCACATGAATTGCAAATGCAGGCTATATCCTCCACTGGCAGCTGGACATATTTACATATGAATCATTAACTGAGTTTGTTATGTAAAAGAGACCCCCCATCCGCCCGACGAGCGAAACATCCGACACATCCGATGACGCTGGAGGCGCCGTCACTGGAAAATACTGTTCCGATGACGTTTCAATTGGTGCTTTGATGCTCCGCCATGGGATGCCATGGGCGAATTTTTTTGGGGCTTTTTTTCCGCCAAGTCACCATGGGATAAGACCATCCAAAAACGGGATTTCTGCATTGCTCAAAAGTTTCTCCAATCTATCCCTACGTCACATCTGTCATATCTGTCATATCAATATCTGTCATATGTCATTCGTCATTCTCCCAGTTGATCCGTTATTCGGAAAGCCACATGTTTCATGTGTGATCCCCAGACATCCTTCGGATCCTTCGGCCAGCGCGGCCAGCAATGTGTGAAACTGAGGAAGATCCACAACTTCTCCTTTGCGCAGGTGGAAGACGTTCGAGGTCTTGGCAGCATGTGACACGGCCATATCCGGCGGATCCGGCAGTCATGGATGGTCCCTGATGACTGGGGAATCCATGGGCATTTTTTTTGAATTTGGAAGAGTGAAGAGATGTGAATAGATGTGAATAGCATTGAATAGCTAAGATTCTAAGGTCAGAAACATGTTTCACATGTTTCTTACACAAATTTCACAGGATTAGTTGAGCCATTGAATGGTGGAGGTCAGAAACTGAAGGTTGAACTTTGAGATTTGTGGAGCCAGATACGGGATGATCATGGCTGGAAAAACTCCCGAACTCGCCATGGAGGTTTAGTTCGCCCTATGGTTTCATCATCTCAGGGGATTTCCAGCAAGCCATGTTTGATGACCAACAAAAAAACGGCCTTTTTCCCGGCAACCCATGGCGTCTCAGACTAGGAAGACCTTCGCATGCAAGCCATTGCAAGCTATGGTGGCACCGAATTTTTTCGTGGCTGTCAGTGGCTTCAACACATTTTAAGTTGACCATTATGAGAATAACTACTATATAAATATATTATGTTAACCATTCTGGCATAGGTCACAAAACATATTTTACTATCGAAATCTATCGAATGTCGACATTTTTTTCAAAGACGAACAGCGTCAGGGTTTTATGGAGTTTACCTTGGTCTGTTCTCTGGGCATTGCAGAAAAAAGTGGCAAAAATGATTGGGAAATATGGGATATATTTATATATACAGATGGTATATATATATACAGAATATAGATGATATACACAATACATATATGATATGATATGATATATGATATACGAAATATGATATATGATACAATGATATATGATACAATGATATATGATATGATGTCTAGTATACGGCTTTTATTGGGTGAAGTGAACAGTAATCTTGGGGCGTACCCGGGTTTGTGTCCCACCATATTCACTGTTCACTGTAGCTTGCAACATCAGGTAGGAACACCCCGTCGATTTTGGACGTACCAACTACTTTCCCATAGATAACTAGTATATGTACACACATATATATATATACACCATATTATATATCTATCATGTTATATATATATATATGTATATGTATCATTATGTATAGACATATATACATATGTATACAGATGCATGTGATTCGTTCAGTGACGCTCCCTCGTTCGATCCATTTTTGAACGCTGCGGCTGAGGTATACTTCCAGAATGTCTGTCACTTGGCTGAGGACGAAGACACCGCGGCAATGTTTTGCTTTTGGGAAACAACTTTCTGCTTGGGGGTGCATAGCAGATTTTAAGTGGATTCTATATCGAACTGGTGTGTGGTTTCCTTTTCTCCCATAATCTCACCTATTTAATCTGGTTGGTGGTTTGGAACATGGCTTTTATGACTTTCAGTTGGGAATATTCAACCACCAACCAACTTTGATATTCTGGTGGGTTGGAGCCACCGTAACTAGCTGGTCATTTGGAAAGGTCTCTCCTTTCCCTGGATGTTGACCCTGGTGAAGCTGTTCACCCCAAAAACCACCATGGCTTGCGGGCGGAAGGTCCGTCGACTCGGACGTCCAAATGCTTCACCCAGAGTCCATCACGTGATCAGCAACAAAAACTCGGAACAATTTCGCAATTCCGAAAAAAAGAGATGTTCCGGATTGACCTCACAGGTCACATGGGTATGGGTCAATACCTATAGATACCATTTTTAGGGGGATGAACATCCATTTACCAGCTATTTTTGGGGTTCACTAGGTATCAGGGTTTTGACCCATCGCCACATGCCCAAACTCCCCCTTGTTTCAGCAGCTCCACGGCGAAGATTTTAGGTCTTCGACGGCATTTTGGGACTCGGCTTCGACAACATGGCCTTTGGAGGAGTTCCCGCCATGCGCCCTGCTGGGAAGATGGGGAAGATGGGGAAGATGGGGAGGACTTGGGATTTGCATCGAACTTTGGGATTTTTGATATAAATTAATGCCTGGGCAACTCTCGAAGATAGCGTTCAGTTGGTTTATAAGTGGCTTAATTCTATGGTTTATGGTAGATATAACATGATATAACTATAGTTAATGGGGTTTATAATGGTTTGATTACCCTCTGGTAAATTAACAGTTCGACCCTGGCAGTTGTCGGGCTTGGAAGATGAATGTTTCCATTAAAACTAGGCTATTTTCAGGGTCCAACTGTTAATTTACCAGAGGGTATATCGGATATTGAATGATTTTAATGATCATAATGAGAAATCTATAATCCCATCATATCCCATATATTCCATCAATATCATTGGTTTTCATTCTATATCCAATAAACGATGGGAATTACCAACAGTTCATGGGATATCATGGGAAATTGCCCGGAGTAAGTGGGGATGTTCAGCAACACAAATACGGATGTAGGTGCTGACAAGAGATTGTTAAATAGGTCTAGGGAATGTTCCCAGACATAGCCAAAGACTGTGAACACCATGGGGCCCAGAAAACGTAGGGTAGCTCTGGACTATAATTTTCCTAGCTTGGAAACTGATCTTTTAAAGGGTACCTTTAATGAACAATCATGCTCACATGACGTAGTTTAAGGATGGCGGTCGTGGGTAGTGATTTGGGGACGATCTGAAGCATGGTGTAAGGCTCAGAAGTTGGGATATATGGCCCCTATTGCCTATAATCGTGGCTATTTGACCCCAGTGAAACTGCACCCCAAGTAGTCTAAGCCACGAAACGCGCGCACGGGATCCAGGGACGTTGCATCATAGCGTAATACCTGCGGTTAAAATTCCCACATGACATAACGAGACAACATCTGGATGACTGACGACGAAGGAGCAAGGACCATTTCCGATCATTGCATCAAGCCTCGGCCAAGCTTAGAAGCAAAATTACAAAGATTGACGGCATCAAAGTGTCAAGGTCAAGGTCAGGAGATGCAACCACAACCTTCCGAAACTCTTTGCCCCCACATCAGTGTGGGGGGTTTTTGTTTTCCTGTAGTTATGTCTCTATCACAGTGGTTTTGTCCATCCTCTGTCCTCATCAAAGTTAATTAGCCCTTCAACCGAATGCGAGGATCCTCCAAGGAGTCCCTTCCCCTATTTTTGACAGCCCTGGATCTGTTCATGAATTGGGGGATGTGCCATGCTCAAAGGGTCAATTGCCCATGGAGATGGTCATCAATCCATTTTCATAGTATTACTTTTTTTTTAACCCAAAAAATCTAGTATACTAATTTACTAATGTATACTATAGTTATTACTATAATTATAGCATTTTGTAGTATATTTATTGTTGATGATATTAAATTCTAACATGGCCCTTCGACCATCCCGACCATGCTAGGCAGGCGTTGATGACCTCCCGGAAGCTCAAGAAGCCCGTCTTTGGTGGCCTGGCTACATATAACATAACATACGGTAACGACATTTAGATATGTGGAGGGCGAGACCGCGAGTATGAAACACTAGCTCCATCCGTATATTTAAATGTATGTGTTAACAAATTGAATTCCGTATGTTTAAATGGCCGGGCGGGCCAAGGAAACCTTCCCGGAGGTAGTCCAAAATACCAGTTTGTATATTTAAAAATCCGTATATTTAAATGTAGTTCCTGTAACATAACATAACATAACATAACATAACTTTACATTACATTACATTACATTACATATATATATATATATATATTATATATATATTATGTATATATTATATATATATATATTATATATATTATATTATATATATTATATATATATTATGTATATATATATATATATATCAATATTCATATACTTTCCTCGTATACCTGAGTTCCATCAAGCTGTGTCTCCAACAAGAATCTTGGTGAGCCTGGTGAAAAACATATTCATATATGCACTATAAACTCTGCTTATACAAACCAAAGGACCTGGGTTTGTCTGAACATACTGTACCTGCAAATTCCCTGGTTAAACATCACTTTCCCTATTTAAATGCAATGTTTGTTCAGACACACACACAGATAATATTATGATATTTGCCCCATATATTATTGGTCACGACTATCTCAAGGTTGGTTTTACACCCACAGATAAATATCCCATCACATCTCCATCACACCTCACCATTTAGAATAACATTTACTCATCTACAACTCATCGAAGTCCCTTGGGTGAATCATCCTATATCATCCTTTCCCCTTTTCACACACCATAACCTAGGGATACCTAGGGCCAAATCATCCTTGTTTTGACCAGTGATGACCGTTGTGTTCTCTGAGGCTTCTACTTGGGAGACCACGAGGATGGCCAACTGGTTCTGGGCGGTGTGGATGATCGGCACTATGAGGGCCAGTTCCACTTCATGCCCGTGGCCCCCTGGCAGAAAAGGCAGAATGCTACTGTACTGTTCTGACATATCATATCAATGGCGTAGAATATACAAGACATACCATGCATGTAATTGTATGTATATATATATATTTATATATATATATATATACATACATATATATGTATATATATATATGTATATATATATATGTATATATACATATATATCTATATATATACATATATATATATATATATATATGTATATATATATATATACATATATATATATATATATGTATATATATATGTATATATATATGTATATATGTATATATATATATATATATATATGTATATTATGTGCATATATATATACATGTATATCATGCTAAGACTTGAGTTGTCTCTAGATATACATACATGGAGCAGGTCTCTGGATATACATACATGGAGCAGACATGATGTTACGTGATACGATACGATGTGATACATCTATGTATTATATGTATTTTGTTAACATAATATGACTAAGTTCCTACTGGTGTTGGCATTCGGCTTCCACTTTACCACCTTTCAAGGCTGAAACTTGGAGGTATCTCTCCCTCCCCTATGTAGAAGGTGGGGCCCCTTCAGTTATAAGCCGGTTTACAACCCCAGATCCAATCGTTGTGTCATTTTTTTGCCGTAAACCCAAAGTGGGTTCTTGGAGACATGTTTTTTTCCAACTTCGCCTTGGCATCTGGTTATGACTAACAGTTCGCCATGGTTTTTCGATGGCCCTAATCGAAATACCATCTGGTTATGACTAACAGTTTGCCATGGAAAATCACCATTTTTAATAGGTAAACCATCTATATATGGACCATTTTCCATTGCTATGTTAGTTCACCAGAGGGTACCTATTAAACAAATGGTAGCTATCGTGAAGACGGCCTCACCGGCAGCGGTCCGACGTCAGGTCTCGACCGCATACTGGCAGGTTGCGTGAACAGCATGGGATCCGGTTAAACCGATGGTTTGCTTCGCCCACTGAGATCGGGAAAACCAAGCAGAAACTTTGGTTTAACATTGGTTTAACATGCTTGAAGCAAGCAAAATGATCCACAATGGGGATTTCAGAAGCAAACTGGGACTTACATTCCGACGAATTCACATCTTTTTTTTAAAAGGAACGCCCACCAGAAACGTCGATGATTTTCCGGAGCGGATTGAGGGCCTCAGACATTCGCTTAAGTGTGCAGCCTTTTGCACATTTTTCCCCTTGGATCATTTCTGCTATGTGGATTTTTTCACTTCCAGAAGTGTCACATTCACATTGTCAATGGATTGGTTTAAGGGAAAATTTTAACCGGAAAGCCCCATATTTAATGGGAAAATCTATGGAATTTCCGGTTAAGATTTTCCCCAACAAAACCAATCCATTCACATTGAAAGTCGCTGTTTTTTTGGTGACTGTCTACGTTTGTGAATGGTGGAGTCATGGGACGTATGTTTGCGACTAGACATTTTGAATGGGAACATTAAGACTACCCTCTGGTTATGTCAAAATAGCTATTGAAAATTGCCATTTATAGTGAGTTTTCCCATGAAAAATTGTGATTTTCCATAGTTATGTTAGTTTACCAGAGGGTAAGCAACCGACATGTTTGTTTGGGTTTCACTGAGCCGTGTTGAGGTGATCCCAATTGCAAAAGCAGACTCCAATCCAATTCTGGGGGAATTGTTAATAGCCATGGTATAGATGGTTTATAGATTCTTTACCTATTAATAGCATGGTGATTGCGTGATTGCCAGACTCCAATCCATTTCCCCAGCGGTTTGTTTTCTGGTGGGAAAGTGTGAAACAGAACCAGCGAAGTCTCTACTGATTCTAATGCCAGACACATTGTGATGTGATTACTGATCAGATGATCAGGGACCAGATGGGTTTGTCTGAAAATAGGGTATATTCCCAATTATAGCCATTTAATAGGGATAATGATCATTAACCATTGGGTTTAGGGGTACACTATTTTCAGACACTCCCAGCTGGAATTACAGGTTCATCATTTTCCACTCTTGGGAAGTAGGAACAGCCGCCCGCATACGGAGCGCCTCCACCAGGCCCCAATCGGGATGTTCCATATTTTGTGATGGGGTTTCCGTCAACACCTATAATTTTTCACATTTTTTTTTGGGGATGAACCTTTTCATACATATATATATATATATATATCCTCTGGCAGTTGAACATAGCCATGGTATAGATGGCCCTAATCGAAATAGATGGTTTACCGTTCTTAACAGCATGGTGATTTTCTAAATCCCAGCTATTCTAAGTTTGGGGTGAACACCAGGGGATTCTCTGGCAAGCTCGCGCTTTTCGCGCCTCGGCGCTCGCTCAGGTCATGTTGGACAACATCAAAGTAGGAGATGCCGTGGGAATCTTAGAGATGAACAGACTGAGAATTTGCACTGATGAACATGATTAATTAATACAATTATAGGTAATGTACATCAAAATGAACTAATGAATATTTATATTGCACCGATTGATATAGATAATGATAACAATATATATATATATATATTACTAATTATTATAATGATGATGATATAATTAGTATCATTATCCTCCCTATGATTAATGACACTGAGAATCACCCATTACATATAGTGGCTTTGATATGAGAATGATCAAAAAAAAAGGCTTTAGGGAATGATAACTGATGATAACGATACTGGGACATAAGTAAAAAATGGGAATACTTTTCCCACAAAGATCAATGGATTGGTATAAGGGAAAATTTACAGGAATCCCCCATATTGAATTGGAAAATCTATGGAATTTCCGGTTAAGATTTTCCCCAACAAAACCAATCCATTGAAAAGACACAATATTGTATGAGATGCCTCTAAAGATTCATGAGAGCTGCGCTGAACATCTTGACAGAGATTCCAAAACGTGGATGGTGGGAGATAAGACAAATTCCCATTAAAACCAATGCTTTGGTGCGGGTGATTTTTGGCATGTTCATTGACGATAGTTAACATCTATGCAACTGTAAAGTGCGGAAACTTTGGAGACGGGTTTTTTAGAATCCCCGCCAAAGAAACCGCCCCAACTTTTCCGTGGGGTATTGTTCAAACAATTATAGCTATTTTTTTGATGTAATTATGTTTATTCTTTCTTGATCCGGCATGCTTTTAGAGGCTGTAGATTGATAATCAAGTTTGGGTCAAAAAAAACTATTGGGTCATTTTTATGAATATTTAGTTCCAAACCTTAGTTTTGGGTCAAAAAAACTATTGGGTCAAAAAAACTATTGGCTCTACATTAGTTTTGGAACCAAAACAACTGTCCATGAACAGATTTCTCAATGAGCTGTGAAGCTTCACCTTTTGTACATGTAACGGGTAGCTCATCTTTTGGGGCGACCCATATCTTGGTGATAATCAAATGTCATCATTTTGTGATGTTTGATTATGTTGATATTTACTTATGTACATACACTTACGCACACATATCTGGTTGATATTGATTGTCTGTGGGGAATGGTTACTGCTTCCAGGATGTTGTGATATTTACTTCATATTTCCAGGCTTCCTGTTCCAAACGGGCTTGACATATTTCTCCCGTATGTTCTCCCTATCAATGGACCAAGCGCTGATTCTTTGGGTGACCTTCAGCGACTTTCAGGCCATCAAACCGGCTCATTTGAGAGGCGGGAAACTCATGAAAAATGGATTGGTTTAAGGGAAAATCTAAACCGGAAATTCCATGATTTTCCCATGATCATGGGGCTTTCCTCTAACATTTCCCCTTAAACCAATCCAGTGATCATTCAAATGGTATCAGCATCTGTGAGCCAAGAACAGTGCAACTATGTGTAACTGTTGAACCCCCTGTCTGGTGAAAATTCTTGGGTTTATCACCGACTACACTTGGACAGTGGGAAACCCAGCCTAAACCCCAAGAAAAGTTACACCGGGGCGAAGGCTGAGCCGTAGGCTCCGTGGCAGGTACCGGCGCGCAGTCGCCATATTTGATGAAGTTGGCGAACTCCAAGCATGCCATCATCGATGCTCGGCATGTCCCGGCGAGAGGAGTCGCTGAGATGCCAGGGGTATTACCCTCTGGTTATGTCAAAATAGCTATTGAAAATCACCATTTATAGTGGATTTTCCCATTAAACATGGTGATTTTCAATAGCTATGTTAGTTTGCCAGAGGGTAAGCATCAGGTACCAAACTGCACAAAGTCATGAGTAAATGAGACCAAATCGATCCGGTTCTTTTACTAAGAAGGACATTGGTGCATTCGAGAATAGGTTCTTGGTGAAAGATAGACTCCTGCACATGGATTCTTCCTTTTTTATCCAATGTGCAACATGACTTTCCACTTTCTTCCCATTTTGAATAGCAGATCCGAACAGCTGTTTCATGAGGGCCTCTCTTATGATTGCTGAAAGTATATTCCGGTTGAAATTTGTGTGGAGTGAAACCGAAAGAGGCTGAGTTAGGCTTGGTTAATCTACACACACCTGCATTTTTTTGGCGCTATAAATTGGTTACCCACATGTCTCGCCATTGTGAAATTGCCATCGCTATCTCCCACCTCGATCCCCATGAAAGACAATGATGCCCCAAAATCCAAAACCAAAACCAAGGAGGATTGTTTGAGACGGCAAATCCTGCTATTCTCGCACTAAGATGTCAAGATATGTCAAGATCGTAAAATGCTGCGGCGAACTCGACTGTCGTTTCTCTTGAGGGTACAGATGTTTCGAACTTGAAATTTGCATTTTTTGGCAGCCGGACCTTCATTTGGAATTCATCACATTCAGCAAGAACTTGAGTCCTACAGTCATACAGGTACCATCAGGTACCTTTTTGTTCTCCTTCTGTTAGGTTTGGCCCCCCGATTTCCAGCACCCAGGACTCAGGAAGTTCCATGCTGGTGGGTCCCAAGGCTGAGGCGTGAGGGAGGAGAGATCTACAAGAAACATCCGGAAACATCGGGTTCAACACGCCCAACAATTTGAAGACAAAAAGTCCAGGGGGGTTTCCCTCGGTGTTTCCCGTAGCTCCTCTTTGGATTCAATTTCGCCACCTCAATTTCTGGCCAGGTGCAAGCAATTGCCGGCATGCTGGGTGCTAGCTTGATGGGCCCCTTGGTCTTTGAATTTTCCACAGCAAATGGAGATAGTCAGCCATGGTGACACTTCCCCAACAGCCATGGGATTGAATGGCAACAAACAAGAAAGGACAATCATGGGATAGCAAGCAACTCAGCAACAGAGGAGGGGGTCTTAAATGTGGATAAGCCATGATAAACCATGATAAATCAACATTCTCTTGCGAAAAGAGTAACTAGAATGATTCCATTTTTCCTGTATATGTTCCCTTAAAGCAACCCAATAACCAATCCAATGTGGATCAACTGACATTTTGTTGGTGGATATCCAATTGTTATCAATTGTTTCGTGATGTTTCGTGCAGATTTTTCTTGAACCCAATCCATTGATGTGGGTATGGGTCAATACCTATAGATACATTTTTAGTGGGATGAACATCCATTTACCAGCTATTTTGGGGTTCACTAGGTACCAGGGTTTTGACCCATCCCCATGTATGCCAATCCGCAGTCAAAAATCTAAGGCCAGCTCTGGGTCATTGACTGCGCCAGCAAGATGCAAGTGACCTTTACACTCGGGGGCCAGGCCAGTAGGCTAGCTGGCAGGTTACGAACAGAAACACCGCCCCCATAGAAAAGTGTCGGAAAAACACACGGTTTGTGGTGTAAATCTGGCTTTTCTGCTCTATTTCTGGGCTATGACACTATGATAACCTCCATTTGTGGAGTCAGAGATGGCTTTCCTACTGGAGAAACTGCTTCGCACCAAGACCAGGCATGAGGTGATAGCAGCGTTGAGCGGATTTTTGCAGCTTAGATGTGGAGACATCTCCACTTTTGAATCTGTTTGACACCTTGCAGCGTTTACTGTATAGTTCTTGTTTTCTCATGAAACAACAAACAATTCTATACAGATTCCGTCCTGATGCAAAATCATATCAATTATATTTTCCATGGTATTTCCATGATCAATGATCATGGTAGCCAGTACGGTTCTAGACATTATTGGACGAACGGCAAACATATCGAGGCTTTTCAGTCCCTGAGCACTGTGGGCTATGCTGGTGATGTTAACCCCCGGGCTCCACTTACATTACGTACCACACTTACAGACTTACCCTCTGGTTTAACATAGCCATGGTATAGATGGCCCTAATCGAAATAGATGGTTTACCTAGCTATAAAATATTATAAAATGGGTGGATCTTTCCATTGCGAACTGTTAGTCATAACCAGATGGTACATACTTACAAGCAAACCCAATTATACACTTGCCTTACATTACATTTCATTACATTGCATTACATTGCACTGCATTTCGTGATATACAAGACAAAGCACGGCACAATATAACACAACACTACCTAACATAATATAACATGATCTCGTGCATTTACATATCCTATTTTTTTTACATGTTACATGTACATATATAATATACATGTGGTTAAAGTATAACGACCTCACTGCGACCGAACCCTGGAAACCATGAGTAACCATTGTTATCCATTATTAACCGACATTATCCACTATTAACCCTCATGTATTAACCATTGACATCCATTAACATCCATTGACATCCATTGACATCCATTACTGTTTGGTGGTTTACAACATGGCTTTTATGACTTTCCATTCAGTTGGGAATTTCACAATCCCAACTGACGAGCTCCATCATTTTTCAGAGGGGTAGGTATACCACCAACCAGATTAACATCCATTGACATCCGTTGGATCAATACCCTCATGGATGATTGGTTATCCATGGATGTTAACCATAGTTATTGTATTAATCCATTGACATTCATTGACCAGGTATAATGGAAAAATGGATGGACATGGTTATAAAACCAGGTATAATGGAAAAAAATGATTTTCTAATCCATTGATAAAAGATCTTTGACATCCATCAGATCATTAACCACTATTGACCCTTATGTATTAACCATTGACATCCATTAACCATGGCTAAACATTAGCCTCTGGTAAATTAACATAGACCCTGGCAGTTGTCGGGGTTGGAAGACGAATGTTTCCATTGAAAATTAGGCTATTTTCAGGGTCTAACTGTTAATTTACCAGAGGGTAACCATGTATTAACCATTGACATCCATTGACATCCATTAACATACATTAACATGCATTAACATCCATTAACACGCATTACCATCCATTGACATCCATTAACCATGGCTAAACATTAAGATCTGATCTCGCTGGCGCCTAGCAGGAATTTCAACTGCAGGGAGACGATCTGGTCCTTGAGCGACAGGGCAATCTGTGCCTCCTTGGTGGCTGGGCGAAACAATGCGAAACGAAAACACCAAGGACCAGGGTCCAATTAAAACACCAAATGGCCCAGTCGAAATAGTGGATTTACCGGATTTACCCATTAAAAGTGGTGATTTTCTATGGAACATGGTAATTTATAGTTCATTTACCCAGTAAAAATGGTGATTTTCCATAGTTTTTTGTACGTTTACCAGAGGGTAACTATGGTAATAAGTTGACCATCTAGCTGATAGCTGATAACTATGGAAAAAGATGAAACGTTTGGGGAAAACTTTGGGAAACTCTGGGATACCCTCAGGTAAATTTTGCCAGACTTTGAATATATTAATAAATAACCCACTTTCAGTGTAAACCAAGCAACTAATCTTCCAACTCCTGTCTGCCAGGGTCTATGTTAATTTACTGGAGGGTAATTATGGACATGACTTTGGATAACTATGGATAACTATGGATAACTATGGATAATCAAAACTCTCAACTATGGATAACTATAAGTATGGACCATTTTTTTCATCTTGTTTAATGAACATGATGATGAGAGTTGATCTCATTATGGTGAGCAATTTTAGCCAAGCAAACTCGGTTTTTGACAGGACCCAAGTCCAAACAACTTCAGAGGACATCAGACATATTCAGACATGTGGGTTTCATAAAATGGTGGTACCCCAAGTCCCCCTGGGTTTCAATACCAAGTCATGCTCATCCATGACGACTGGATGACTTGGGGTACCCCTACTTAGGAAACCCCCTGGATTGACATGGTGGGACGCCCTGGGGTGGAGAGACCGTTGCTCACGAGGCTTGCAGTCCTCTGATGGTCTGGGCACCCACAAGACCCCAAGAGCCGGGGGGAAGTCTGTGGTGGTCGATTCTGACAGAATTTAAAGTGAGGCCAAAAGAGAAAGAGAGGTACCCTCTGGTGAACTAACATAGCAATGGAAAATGACCATTTATAGTGGATTTTCCCACTAAAAATGGTGATTTTCCATTGCTATGTTAGTTCACCAGAGGGTATTTCCAGGATGGTACAATGCAATCAGATGGAATCAGTTTGATGTTTTCCACCATGCTTATCCATTATTTACATGTTGTCTGAACTATTCTATCTTTTTACCCTCTGGTAATTTAACATAGCTATTGAACATGGTCCATAGAAATAGTTGATTTACCCACTCAAAGTGGTGATTTCCCATAGGTATGTGACAGTTTACCAGAGGGTAACTCGTCTTTTTTTGGGGCTCCTACAAGATCAAAACACCGCCATCTTGATACTTGAGGAGTCTGTATTCGATCAGAGGTGGTCTCTCGCGGAAATTTCTGTGATATTAAGGGTAGACAAGCAACCATAATGGGCATAGGCGATACATTTGGGATCTACTGGTGCATATAAATAAATATATTATATAATATTATATATATATATATTATTTATATGTTACACATATATATATACATATATTATATTTTATTGATATTATGTATATATATATATGATATATTACATATATATATATAATATATTGCCCATATATAAAATATATCACACACACATATATTATTTATATATTACACACATATATATATGTAATACATATACATATCTCTATATGTAATATATAAATAGTATATGTATATAGTATATAAATAATATATATTTACATTACATATATATATATTATTTATATACTATACATATATATATATCTACTATTTATATATTACATATATATATAG
>Ga0126342_10011079_pt1 | contig 16116 bp, 14 predicted proteins | sample Cyp1metagenome_FD_92528 | JGI IMG/M metagenome (GOLD analysis project Ga0126342, IMG submission 92528) | Coral microbial communities from Lord Howe Island, Old Settlement Bay, Australia - Cyphastrea 1 metagenome | ecosystem: Host-associated > Invertebrates > Cnidaria > Coral ... | reverse complement strand
TATATATTACATATATATATATATATATTATATTACATATATATATATATATTATATTACATATATATATATTACATATATATATATTATATTATATATTATATATATTATATAAATATATTACATAGATATATATATATATATATTACATATATATATATATATTACATATATATATATATTACAAATATATAATATTACGTATATATATATACATTAATATATATATATTACATATATATATATATACATATATATGGTCAACTAATATATGTAAAAAGCTTAGCTTTGAAAACTTCCCCATTTGCAACTCATTCTCATTCCACAAAACTATGATCAATATTTCTCAATGGGAAATTCATGGAAGATTCCCGTCATTTCCAATGTCAAGATTATATTCCCATCAAGCACATGGCACGGTTGCAAGCTTTAAATCCAGCTAAAAAACTGGTTCGTTGTTTTCGCCGTAAAGGGAATATATATATATACATTATACATACCAGAAGCTAAGAAAATGCAGGCTATCTATGTATCTAAGATTGGCTATGTAACTGGCCAAGATACGTCTCCATCTTGTTTGAAGCAACCCCCAAAATTTCCCCGAAAAGATAGACATGTAACATCCGATCCTAAAACAATGGTAGCCTCTGGTAAATTAACAGTTTGCAATGGAAAGATCCACCATTTTATAGCTGGCTAAATCAACTATTTCGACTGGGCCATTTTCAACAGCTATGATATGTAAAAGTTTACCAGAGGCTTCATTACAGTTCTGCATTACTGCTCATGTTCTTTTGGGTTTACCAAGTTTACTATCATTTAAAGCACTGTTTCAACCATATGGGCCATATGGGCCATCCATAACTAACAAATGGAGATTTCATAGCACTATCAGCACCTCAAATTGCTGATGCATCCCGACGCTATGAAAAATGGCCCATGGTTCGATGATTTAATTCATTTACCCTCTGGTTATGACTAACATAGCCATGGTATAGACGGCCCATAGAAATAGATGGTTTACCGAACTTAAAAATTGTAATTTTCCATGGCGAACTCTTAAATAACCAGATGGTACCGCTTTCAAACTTGACATTTTTCTTTTTTAAATAGCTACGTTCAATAACCAGAGAGAACGTCCACTATTGATTCAAATCAGTTTCAAGAATTTCTATTGGAGTTCCTTTTGATTTTCCATGGGATTTTCCATGGGATTTCCCAGCTTGCCATGTTTGATTTCCTCTGATTTGAAAAAATACTGTTCCCATGATCCAACGCTTGTCCAATGTTTTTCCAATGATTTTCTCATGATTTTCTCATGATTTTCTCATGATTTTCCCATGATTTTCCCATGATTTTCTCATGATTTTCTCATTATTTTCCCATGATATTCCCATTATTTTCTCATGATTTTCTCATGATTTTCTCATGATTTTCTCATTATTTTCCCATGATTTTCTCATGATTTTCTCATTATTTTCCCATGATATTCCCATGATTTTTTCATGATATTCTCATGATTTTCTCATTATTTTCCCATGCTATTCCCATGATTTTCTCATTATTTTCCCATGATATTCCCATGATTTTCTCATTATTTTCCCATGATTTTCTCATGATTTTCTCATGATTTTCTCATTATTTCCCCATGATATTCCCATGATTTTTTCATGATATTCTCATGATTTTCTCATTATTTTCCCATGATTTTTTCCATGATATTCTCATGATTTTCTCATGATTTTCTCATTATTTCCCATGATTTTCCATATTCTCTTAGTGCTTTCTGTAGGCGATTTCCATTGATTCCGACTGCGGCTCCCGTCCCATCCGTCCCGGATCTGCCAGGAGCTTGGTGCGGAGCAACGCGCCAATCGCGCCTTGAAGATGTCCTTGGAGGTGACGGTTGGCAACGATGGGGAATAGATCATGGGAAATAGTGGTGAATAATGGTGGCTAATAGATGGTGAATCGATGGTCAATAATGGTTCATAAATGGTTAATAATGGTTGTTAATAGTGGTTAATGATGATTAGTGGTGAATATAGTGGTTACCCTCTTGTAAGTTGGACCCTGAAAATAACCAATTTTCTAGTGGAAACTAGTTTTTCAACCCCTGTCTGCCAGGGTCTATGTTAATTTACGAAAGGTAATAATGGTTAATGATGAATAGTGGTTGATATAGTGGTTAATAGTGGTTAATAATGGTTAATGATATATCATTCAACTAGTTTTAGAATAATGTTTCTGTGCCAATAGTGGTTATATACTGGTTAATAGTGGTTGAGAATGGTTACTGATTGTTAATGATGAATATGTCCCAGTAGTGATTAATAGGGATGTGATGAATACAAAAATATCATTGTTAGCAATGATTAGTGGTTAATCGTTCTTTTCATAGGGATGTGATGAATATGATAAGTATTTGCCATGTATAGCGAAGATACTAGTCATTCAACCAGTATAAAACTAATGTATGTTCCCATGTCCTATTTCGACTAGAACATAAATCGCACCTATCTGTCTGTCTATCTATCTATATAGGTATCTCCCTAGTCATATACTGTATATCATATATACATGTAAACATGTATATTTCACTATTAACCACTATTAAGCATGATATTAACCACTATTAACCATCACATTTCACAAGGTGTATTCCGCGGATTTCCAGTGTCACAGGTGGAGCAAAGGAAAGCCTTGATGTATCACCAGCGGCTCAGTGAACTGGTGAATCACTCAGACGCGGCCCTTTTTGAGTTTTTGACGCCACCCTACGATGTGTTTTTTGCGGGTGACACGGGTGTGGCTGAAAATGGGGACCCAGAGTTTTTTTTGCATTTTGTATATTTTGTCAACTGCAAATTGGGATGGATTTTTGCTGTGAGATGTTCGAGATAGCTCTGGTGGTTGGTTGTGAAGGCAGGGATCCAATTTGTTGGGCCAGAAGATGGGTGACCAGTTCTCTAGACAAAACCCAAACCCAAAAGTTGAGAAAGTTGTAGAGTTGTCGCCGTGATAACAAGATAAGTTACATGATTATATACCTATATAGTGTATACGTATATATATATATATATATAATTAACATTTTGGAGACTTTTCTCCGCCAAACTTGAGGATATTAGTCGGAAGAACTCAATTATATCCATATTAAACCCCCCAATCAACTACATTCAACCTGTCCTTTTCAACCATAAGATGATGGTCCTCATTGACTTGTCAGATTGCTCTGCCAGCGAAACCACCAGCATAGCAACCCCCGAACAGATATAGAAACACAATCTATCACAATTTTACTCGCAGTTTACGTTTTTTTTTGGAGGGTTATTTTACTATTGCTTTTTTTTGGTCACGTTTATAAAGCAACCAATCACGCATCACCATCATCAACTATCAGCAACCATATTCAACCATCATCAACCACTATCTTCGTGAATCAAGTCCCCATTAAAACCCACGGTGAAAAAACGAGGCGCAGCAGCTTCCCTTTGAGGCTCGGGGTATCCGTCACTGGATGGCTATTTGAATGGGGACCAAATAGCCGGGGGATGGGTCAAGCCATTTAAGCCTCAGAAGGGACCACAGATTGAAATGTATATGTGTAGTATAAACAGATATTAACAGTATTTTACCATCTAATTATTGGGGTACCCAATTTTTACCTATACCCAAATATATAATGGGATATATTCCATATGAGTTATGAACAATCGAAGTATGAACAATCGAAGTTAAATACGGTACCCAATTTTGACCTATACCCATATGGTAAAATGAGACAATTCACCAGTAAATTTAGGAGTAATCAATGATATCCAATAATTGCACAGAAGGGACAATGAAGAAAATATCCAGTGGACTTAGGAATAGCTTAATTTCAGAGAAAGCAGCAAAGCTATGGAAAATTGTCCATGTATTAGAGGTAGATGATTTATCCTTTTTTAGACAGTGATTTTTCATAGCCATGTTGAACTACCAGAGGGGGATGTAGTGCAGGTTTGCAACTAACCAACTTGAGGTATGTGAAAATTGGGGTATATCACCATTCACAAAATGGCCAAGCTTCATGAGGAAATTCGGAGGGTTTCAACCAGGGGATCGAATGCTGGGTGGCACTCAGATAAACCTAGAGGATATGTATATGGCTTGAGGTTTGAACTTGATTTTTCATGTGAAACACAGTCAAAAACAAAAGGACTCACATGGTGATTTCAGAGATTTTCAGATCGACCGTCCATTTTGGGGTTTTAACTGTTTTAACTGCAAGTTTGAAGCATACCCATCTGATGGTCAGATCTAATTGGGCCAGGAAAAGACCGAAATCTGATCTGACCAACCCTTTTGGTTTTTCCATACAAGGTGGTGCCCCCCAGTTATGTTTGTTGGTTTATAATCCCATTAACTATAGATATATCACCAACAAAAACCATAGTTATTGGAGTTATGTTCACCAACTTAGCTATCTAAGGGGCCCCACCTTGTATGATCTCAAGAAATCCTGATCTTTTTCGATCGCCTGGACACGGTTTTTTGAAGAAAAGGGCAGCATTTTTATGGACCATTTTTGAGGTTGGGAAATCATGTAAGTAATCGAGTGAACGGTTTATTTGATGATGGTGTATGATGGTGTACCCTCTGGTAAACTGTAACATAACTATGGAAAGATCCACCATTTTTAATGGGAAAACTCACTATAAATCGCAATTTTCAATAGCTATGTTAGTTTACCAGAGGGTATGATGGTTTATGATGGTTCATGATGGTTTATGATGGTTTATGATATTCATTGGATTGGATTAAGGGAACATCTACAGGAAACCCCTTTTTATTAGGTGGTAAAAATGATGATTTCCTGTAGATTTTCCCCAAAAAAAACAATCCATTGAGATATTGTTCAATTTCTCTGAAATTTCCATGGAACTTAGCTGGGGATTGGAAGTACCGTTGAGTCATGGATCGAGCCCCAAGCTCTTCCCACGTGACACTTTCCACATAGGCTCAAGGCGGGTTGGCGGGTTGGCTTGAAAGCCGTATACTGGATCCATAGAACTGGCACATGTCGGGGTATTTCACATGAGGAATTCATCATCAACTGGTTGGTGGTTTGGAACATTTGGATTTTTTTTCCATATATTGGGAACAATAATATACAATAATCCCATGTGACTTTCATATTTTTCAGAGGGGTAGGTATACCACCAACCAGTTAAATATTTTTGGTAATACACATGTCTTCCCAATGGCTTACCTGCCATAGATATAACATGGCATACGTGGCTTATGGCTTTGCCAGTTGCGGTCATCGTGGGTCTGTCGACTATCGACCTCCTCTTCCGCCCGTTTCTCAGGCGGCAGATCGCACACTGGAACCTGAATTGTGAGGTGCAACGGCCGATGATCGTTGCGGTGGTTCTTTTTCAAATGGGAAACCACTGCACAAATCGATTTCTATGATTCATTTCGGACGTGGGAATCATATGTTGTTTCTTCTCGGATTTGGAAATTATATAGAAACATGAATTGAACATCGAAGACTCGAAGACGCCACACACCAGGTGTGCTTTTGTATATATATATATATGATTTATTTCGGAGTTTGACATTCTGGGCCTACCGTTCTCACCTGGCAGGTTTCAGGCTCAGAACTGAGACGGGGCAAATTCATTGCAGTTTCACAGAGCTTGGGCGCCCCAAACCGCCAGAAATGAATGAAGCATCAGGAAGTCTGGGTACAGATATTTGTAAGATATTATGTGAAATGATATGAAATGATTTGACATGATATGATAGGCTATGCTATGATATGATATGATAGGCTATGATATGATATGATCTGATATTTTTATGAGTTTATCTATGGGTTATTTGTCAAAACTAGAGTATCAATGGAACCAGAGCTGCATTTCACCAGAGTTTTGGGACAGTCTGTTTCCACGAATTCATGGTGATAGTCACCATAGTTCTGACCTACTTAAGCTATTTGTATGTATGGATAAGCCACTTCAAGCTACTTATAATATGGCATAATATGGCTAAGCCACTTGAATTTTGTGGCTTTTTGGGATCACCAGGATTGTTAGCCTCTGGCTATCTAACACACAGCTATGGTATAGACCGAACAAATAGAGATAGATGATAAAACATGAAGATTTATGTAGCTTTAAAATGCTGATTTTCCAGTTCGCAAACTGAACGTGGCAATGAACAATCCACCAGTTATAGATGATTTTCCCAGCTATAAACATCGTTTCCATTGCATATTCAAGTGCCATGTTTGATTATCCTATTACCATCTGGTTATTTAACATAGCCATGGAAAATCACCATCTTTAAGTTCGGTAAACCATCTATTTCTATGGGCCATCTATACCATGGCAAACTGTTAGTCATAACCAGAGGGTATATTCCCCATGAATTCCCATGAAAAAACCCTATGAATTCCCAATCCCAATAAACGTTGATGATTCAACCTCCAGAGCCAATAAACCAGCTGATCGAAGAGCAGCAAACAGCGCTTTGGATATATGTGCCATGGTTAAGTTAGTTGGATTGAACTGGATTTTAGCTGGAATTAGTTTGATTGAACTGGAATTTCAGTCAGTTAGTAAACATGGTGATTTCACGAAATAGTCATGCTGGTTATTTCAAATATCACCGAATAACAATCAAAATGCTGTGGGGATTTCACCGATGTCATGTTGGGATATTTTTCTTATTTTTTTGGGATAAACTCACGGTTAAGTTGTTGATATTTCTTGATATTTCTTGGGATAAGAATTCTGATATATTGTTTCTGATATTTCTTGGGATAAGAATTCTATCATCAGATTTTTGGATGTTATTTTCTCATGAATTTGGGGGAAGAATTCTAAAAACCCAGAAATCTTGGGACTTCTTTAAGTCGCTGACATCTTTGAAGTTTCTCTTGGTTCAGGTTACCATGGTTACCATGGATCCTGTGTGACTTGACCCTGTGTGACAAAAAAAAACTGTGTTTTCAGTGAACCTGGAGATGTGAAAAACCCTTACCCGGCCTGGTAAAACATACACAAAACGATGGAAAGATCCACCATTTTATAGCTGGGTAGTTATCCACTATTTCGACTGGGCCATTTTCAATAGCTATGTTAAATCACCAGAGGGTAGATAAGTTAGAACCACCGGAGGTGGATAACCAGTCACTAAACCCTGTTCACTTCATCGGTTTCGGATGCCTTTCCAGCTTAGCGATTGCCAGCGACACACCGAAACAACCCGCCGGCGCATGGGAGGAGTTGAGCAGTGCCGCTGCAAATCGATGTCCAGCATCACAGGTATGCTGCTGGGGGCCCACCCTGTGAGCTGTGCAAAAAAGCCCTGGTTCAGGAGAAGAACGGTTTTTGAAATAGGTAAATAGGTGTGAAGAATTGAGGATCTATTCACTTGACTCATTTTTTGTTGTGGTCAATGACTTAGGTTTGCTTGGGGTATTTACGACGTTTAAAGCATGAGGAAATCTGCCAACCAGAAGGATTACTTCAGCCTTGCGAAGCAGATTTGAAGCACGACTAATGGGATGTGCTTCCCACTTCAGAAGTGGTATGTAGCCATGTATATTATATAAATATATATACAGATGTATTTGTATGTATATATATACATACACATGATATACAGATCATATACCTTAACTACTGTTAGTTCTACATCCTAGACATGGGAGTTTTGTTTTGCCATGTAATTATACCTGCGGTGCACATCCAATAGTTTCCCCATTTGCGAAGCATTGGCGCACACTCATGGTGGAAGGGTGGTATGCGCACGCGTCCTTGGATGCGTCGATGGTGCAAAAAGTGGTTTTTCACCCCCTGGTGTCATCAAACTGGCTGAAAAATGGTGATTTAATGGGATTCAATGGATTTTCTTGGAGTTTGATGGGATTTTCAATCATGGCTGGGAAATGATTCTATAAATGGAGATTTTTATGGGAAGATCATCGAACTAATGGAGCATTTTCCATTGCTATGTTTGATTGCCGGAGGTATGTAAAGTCAACGCTGTTTCACCCTGATTGATTACGTAGGAGGGGACCCCCCAAAAATAGTGATGGCATCTGCTACTAGAATGGGTACCCTCCCCATGATCAACAGCCCAGTTTGGTTTTGCCAAACTGGGCGGTTGACATTCTTAACATAAGTTTCATGGAACATACTTCATTCAAAGATGATTTACCGATTCTTTTCATGGATTTCAATGACCATGTTTCATGGCAATTCATGGCAATTTCAGGTAGTTGACTGACCTTTTGACCACTCCCTGCTGCTGTTTTTGGCACAAGTTCCACTGAGCCAGCTTTGATACTGCTGGAGGCCAAGTCCCGGGATGGTCGTGGGAAAGCCTCTGGGATAGCCATGATTCTTAGGCAAAGGATCTATCCTCTGGTTATGACTAACAGTTTGCCATGGTATAGATGGCCCATAGAAATAGATGGTTTACCGAACTTAAAAATGGTGGATCTTTCTATGGCTATGTTGAATAACCAGATGGTACATTTCATGCTGGCTTTTCCACATCGAGCTGGTAGTTTTACAGGGGACACACAGCATATCTTGAAGCCCAGATGGGTAAGATGAGTCAAACACAGGGTGGGCTTCATGTGATCCAGCGCTTCATGACGAATCAAACGGGGCTCCGAAGAAGTCTTGCTGCGCAACTGTGTTTGGAGATGGGACCTTTCCCAATTAATCTGGGAAACCCTGGCTGCCATAAACCTACCAAACTTGGGGATGATTTATGAAGTTTACATATAGTTTACGTTACAACCCATAAAGTCATGGTGATGACTTGAGGATGGTGACTTTGGCATTGGGTGGATCCCACATTATATATGATATTATATGATATAATATATATATATATATATATTTGTATATATTGATTTAACGGTCGTCTTAAACCAACACAACCATTGATACACCTGACATTACATTGGTTAATGATGTTAGTTAGGATACCAACACATATTATATATATATATGTATAATATGATATACATTTACATGATGTTGATACACCGCCTTTGGCCGCTCCAGACGCACGGCGGGCCCCTTTCTTAGACGATGGACTTCAGTGGCGGCAGCGGCGGGGGCCAGGTTTCTGGGCGGGCAACCGGGGGTCCCCGGGGTTCGGATGGGTGATTGAGATCCAAGATGTGGAGGACACCTTAAGAAACATGGGGAATGATGGTTTTTTCATGTTTTTTCTTGGGGAAATGATGGACTTATGAGAATTCTGGTTCCGGTAAGGTAAGTTGTTTGTTCTTGCGGCTGGAATGTGGAGATATCGATGGCATGGGGTAACATGGCCGCCCAAGCACTGGGATCCAAAAGGGTAGAACAACTGTAAAAGAATCAAGTATAAGAATTATTATTTAACACATGTATTTTCTTTCTCCAATTATTCAAAAAGTATGTGTCATTTTCACTCTGGCTAACTATGAAAATGTTAAAAACAAATTGGGAGTCTGAAATTGGAATTCGAAGCATATTCTCGGGACGATGAATCCAAAGGGCTTGTCATCACAGTGCCATGATGCAGTCGATTGAATTTGGATAGCTTCCCACAGCTTCCCCATATTTTTGATGGTTTATGTAAATTTATATCACCCATAAACAGGCAAGTTAAACTTCGGGATGCCATGGTTCAACCAGCATTTTCCAGCATTTTCCCAGGGTTTTCACCATGGATTTCTTGTTGGATGGGACGCCGGGACCCAAGGAGATGGATCTGCAGCAGTCCTTGAATGCCGTGGTCTTGCAGCTGCTTCAAAACCAGGTGATTTTTGGAGCCAGGGCCGCGTGGGAACCGAAGCATGAAATTTTCATGAAATGTTCATGGCAGGTCATGGTTGGTTCACTGTGGATACTAATCATGGGGAGATCCCAAGATTGATGGTTTATTTCATGGAGAAATCCTACGAAAAGCCATGGGATCCCAATGGTTAATGGTGATTAATGGTGATTCTGGCTGGTGGTTTGGAACATGAATTTCAAATTTTCATAGTTGGGATGATGATCCAATCTGACGAACTCCATCATTTTTCAGGGGGGGTAGGTCAACCACCAATGAGTAATAATTAGCATGGTTTGAAAAAATCATTTCATGACCTTGAATAAAGCAAGTTTAATGCTGGAGCATGGTGGAACCATGGAAATCCATTTGGTGAAAGAATTTTTCAGAAGCCTGAACTAGACCACAGATATAGCCCTCAAATGGTTTATATAACATGGTTTATGCCTCAAATCAATATAATATATGATGTATATGTATATATATATATATACCATCTGGTTATTTAACATAGCAATGGAAAATCACCATTTTTAATAGATAAACCCAGGTAAACCATCTATTTTCTATGGGCCATCTATACCATGGCTATGTTAGTCATAACCAGAGGGTATATATATATATACATCATATACATGAATTAGGTAGCCGTGAGTTGGAACTTAGGGAGGTGTAGAAACGGAGTTGTTTCGGTGACCGGTGTGTAGAATCAGCTAGAACCTGCATTGATATGAAAGGAGATCTACGAAGAAACTAGAAATGTATAGAAATGTAGGCTATAGAGATCCTATGAGTTCAAGTTGAAACCTATGGTACCAGTACCAGTACAACATTCCAAGAAATGACCATCCAGTTCATCATGAATTCATCCCAGTGATTTTGAGGACCAATCATCAAGTCTGATCCGGCCGCGCCTGGAGGTGCGAAAAACCTGCTTCGACAAATGTTTTCCCGCGAACAAATTTCCTGATCGAATGAGTCGCTCGGCACTCCACAACGTGTTGCCTTGAGACCATTCCGAATGGTTGGAGCTGGATCTATTGGATACGCTCTGGTAAACTAACATAACTATGGAACATCACCATGTTTAATGGGTAAATCAACTATAAATGGTCATTTTCAATAGCTACGTTAGTCATTACCAGAGGGTAAGTGCATGTACCAGTGATGATCATCCTGTAGAAAGTTAGTTTTTGTGCATGTGGCAGTGATTTTCTTCGCTTGAAAGCATCGTTTGAACATTTGCTTTTGTGAAGATAAATGAACATAAGGTACTTGGCTTGGTCAACTTGAATCTTTTTGAGAGTCCTTGAGGGTGAAAACGCAGCGCCTTTTCTACTCTGGTGTTTCAGAGAATATCAGAGACATATACAGCGAAAAAAAGCATGTGTTTTCCAGGTCAATCCCTACTCTCAATTTGTTTTACAGAATAATTTAACAGTTTGCTACGGGAAATTACCATTCTTTTCATAGGTAAATCATCTATTTCTATGGACCATGGCTTCCATAGCTACGGGAAATGAAACTGGAGGGTACTTCTGCAGTTGTGTTCCCCTGTTTTTGTGTGTTGAACTCCACATGACTTGAATCCTCTTCGTCGAAGTGCAATCCGACCTGTGTTATACTGTGTTGATTTCTGGATTCTCAGCCTACGTTGGTGCTCCTCAGTGAAACGTTTGTTGGTTTATAAAGCCCATCAACATTCATTGTAGCATATCTCAATGTTAATGTAATGTTGATTGAGATAGCTACCATTTGTACCGTAACTACCATTCATATCTCAACATTTCAACATCATTTATAACCCAAGCGTGAAATGGTAGTTATCTCAATCAACAACAAATTGCTCACCACCGAAGCTAGTCACCTGCCATGCACCCAAGGTAAAGTGGATCATATTTGCTTAGCCGGGAAACCCGTTGTGTCCGGGAAAGTCGCTCGATGGCTGTGGGTCATGCAGAAGATCCCAAGCATATTGAGAGAATCCATGTTCTCTTGAAAATCTATCACTATAGTCACTATAGGGTAAATTGCCATAAATATATATAAATATCATAAATTGCCGATATTTGGATTCCGATTTAGGATTCAATTTTCAATTTTTCTATCATTAATCCATTGATAAATTCATGGCGGATTGTCGTCACGGATGGCCAGGAATGGAACCATAGCGATAAATTCACCATAAGATGCTGGTTGGTATTATCATCTGGTTATGACTAACAGTTTGCCATGGAAAGATCCACCATGCTATTAAGTTCGGTAAACCATCTATAAATGGGCCACCTATACCATGGCTATATTAAACAACCAGAGGGTACCACGTATTTCTAAGTACTGGTTGGTGGTTTGGAACATTTGGATTATTTTTCCATATACTGGGAATAGTAACCCCAACTGAATCCAACTGACTACTATTTTTCAGAGGGGTTGAAACCACCAACCAGACATGTCTTCCCGATGGCTTACCTGCCAGATATAGATATAACATGGCATATGTGGCTTATGGCTTTGCCAGTTGCGGTCATCGTGGGTCATCAATATACCCCAAATGTTAGCATATATACCGTATATACCATACATGGATCCTATGGGTAATAGTTCAAATACTTCACTCTTTCAAGATTGTTTGTTAAGGGTACTATAACATGTTAAGATATGTTAGGATGCTTGCAGTCTTAGCTACCAGTCTTAGCTACTCCACGTTTTTTTTCCCGATTGTAGCAAACTGTTGGTGTGATTTAACTGATGTTACAGCAATTGAATTGGAAGAATTAACCAGCTTTTATAGATCAACTACCAAACGTAATTTCAGCTATAGTGTACCTCTTAGGTATCAAATATTTCAAATTATATAGACCACAAAAAGACAGAACCGTAGAATCCCACTAAAATAAAGTGACAGTCCCTAATTGTCTATCTAAAAACAAATTTGGTGACTCTTAAATCTACTGAATCCCGAGCCATTGATCGATTTTGATAAAACGTGTTGAGATGTGACCCATTGATAGATTTTGATAGTTCCCTTAAATGCAACCCATGGTGCTGGAATATGAATCCCAACATTTGCCCTTGTCCAATTCATCACCCACTTAGGTAAATATACCAGCACCATGGGTTGGAACTTGAATTTTATTTTTCCATAGTATGTGGGAATGTCATCATCCCAACTGACTAACTCCATGATTTTTCAAGGTGGTTAAGTCATCACCAACCAGTGATAGTTGAAACGTGTTGAGATGCTGCGATAGGCCAAGTGCATGGACAGAATGTACGAAGCCCACCAGATCGTGGTGAAGGCACCATGGTGCCACCATCCCGAAGTCACCAAGGGTTGTATAAAACATAGGTTATGGTAGATTAATGATGGGGTAAATTAGAGTAAACTGCAGTTTGATGTATTTGTTTCTATAATGGGATTTTTTCTGGGAATTTTTACTCGGGATGTCGTTTTTGTTGAAGCAATACAAGTAGGAGACTGGATTTGTCACATTTTTCACTTGGGATTTTTGGTGAATTTTTATCATGATCTATCCTGATGGCGGTTTTCGGTTGGGTAAAGCTGCAAGGACCACAGGGGACCACAGGGACCACAGGAGTGGTCTTCAATCTCATCATTTCCCAGCTCGACTATTCAAATCTATTCAATCTATTGAGAGATACGTAGATTACGTAGATCAAATGAACAATGTTCATATTTGGAAGACTGTTCATATAATTATACACTTAGTCTTAGCAATTTACCATCTATTTCATGATATGATACTGCAGACTTCCATCTTTTTGTCCTGTCTCTAAGTCTCCTTAGCGTTACCCTCCAAGTGCGCCTGGTGATTCCTGGTGATTCGAATGGTCGAAGCCTTGGGGTCTTACCATCATCGGCTTAGGTGGAGTAGTATATGGTAATAATGAGAATATCAACCAAAATATTATTAACAACAAACATAGTAAAAGTAATAATGATAATAATAATAATAAACAATCATAAAACTAAGAACAATACAATAATACAGAATATATATATATATATTAATATACATATATATACACATATATATATACATACATATATATATATATATGTATTCATACTTTCATACACACACACATCCTACATTAAAGTCTCCAGATGTTTGTCCAAGCCATCGGCCAGGCAAGTGTGGAGATGGCGCAAAACCTGGCCTCGCAGGAGACATCGGAGGGTGACCCCCCAGTGGATGTTTGTGGCTTTATAAAGCCAGCCTGTGGTGATTAATGGTGATTTCATGGTGACCTAATGCTGATTTAATGGGGTTTAATGGGATTTAATAGGATTTTATGGTGATTAATGGTGATTTAATGGTGATTTCATAGTGGTTTAATGGGATCTAATGGTGATATTAAATGGAGGTTTAGCCTCTGGTAAACCTACAAGAAACAATGGAAATATCCACTATTTTATAGCTTGGTAAATCCACTATTTCGACTGGGCCATTTTCAATAGCTATGTTAGTTTACCAGAGGGTACCCTCCAGTAAGTTAACAGTTCGACCCTGGCAGATGGGGGTTGGAAGATGAGTTTCAACTAAACAATTGCTATTTTTGGGGTCTATAGTTTTATCTACCAGAAACCATAGAATTCAGCCAGTTAAGCCAGGTGGGGGCCCCATCCTGTAGAAATGAATGGATTTTAATGGGAATTTACTTGGAATTCATGGGAATTCATGGGGGTTAATGGGATGTAAATGGGAAAAATCGGGGTACATCAATGGGATAATATGGGGGATTTAAACAACAACAAATGGCGATTTCATGGGATTGAATGGGGTTTAATGGGGTTTGACGGGATTTAAATGGGATTTAATGGGATTAAATGAGAGTTAAATGGGATTTCATGGGGTTTAAGTAATGGGATTTATTGGGAATTGATGGGATTTAAATAGGATATGATGGGATTTAAAATAATAGGATCATCAAAGGTAGCTAGCTGGAAAATTCCCGATCAATAGCTCGAGGTTTAGTTCGCTAGGACTTTGATCGAACTCAATGAAGCATTTTCCAGCCTGCCATGTTTGATGACACCGGAGGGTAAGACCTGATTTTCATGGTTGAAAATCATAGCTATTGAGGCTTATTACAATAGCTATCATATGAACCAATAATGGCTGGGATTTTCATAGTCCATATTCCAGCCAGCTATGTTCATGGATTATGACAATCCCCAATATATACAGTATATATAATATAAGACAAGCAACACACAACCCTACTACCTATACTGAAATGGCTGGTTCAACCATCAAAAATAGAGAGATGATGGGGATGTAATGTGATGTAATCCCCAATAAATGGGATAGGTCTCGAACCCCCTTAAATTTCTCATCCGGATTTCGCAGCTGCGCAAGGCTTTAAGAACCAGGGTGAATTATGGTGACACGGTGACCTCACTGGATGCTTTGTAAATGTTAGGGGAGTCATCCAGGTGATGTTGGCCTGAACATTTCAGCTTAGTGAAATACTACAATTTACCCAGATTTTTTTTTTGCGTCTCTGAACATTTGGGAAGCCGCGCCCCAAATCACAAGTTCAAATAAAAACGGGAAAAAGACATGATCAGTGGATTTAGCCCCTGGTAAACATACAAATTACTTTACTTCGTGTGATCCCCACCATGACATTTATCGATTTGTTACTGGCACATCTTCTGGCATTCTATCTGAGATATCTTCTGGCATTCTATCTGGCATTCTATCTGGCATATCTTCTGGCATTCTACCTGCCATATCTTCTGGCATATCTTATGGCATACTATCTGGCATTCTATCTGGCATATCTTCTGACATCCTATCTGGCATTCTATCTGGCATATCTTCTGGCATTCTATCTGGCATATCTTCTGGCATTTTATCTGGCATATCTTCTGGCATTCTATGTGGCAAATTTTCTGGCATATGTTCTGGCATATCTTCTGGCATATCTTCTGACATCCTATCTGGCAAATCCTCTGGCATTCTATCTGGCAAGCATTCTGGCACTTTATCTGGCATACCATCTGGCATTCTATCTGGTATAACTTCTGGCATTCTATCTGGCATATCTTCTGGCATTTTATCTGACATATCTTCTGGCAGTCTATCTGACATGCTATCTGGCGTTCTATCTGGCATATCTTCTGGCATCCTATCTGGCCGTTGAGGTCCAGCGGTGCACACTGAGCTGGGAAGGTCCCAGGTTGAGGTCCAGCGGTGCACACTGAGCTGGGAAGGTCCCAGGTTGAGGTCCAGCGGTGCACACTGAGCTGGG
>Ga0126342_10011078_pt1 | contig 16116 bp, 16 predicted proteins | sample Cyp1metagenome_FD_92528 | JGI IMG/M metagenome (GOLD analysis project Ga0126342, IMG submission 92528) | Coral microbial communities from Lord Howe Island, Old Settlement Bay, Australia - Cyphastrea 1 metagenome | ecosystem: Host-associated > Invertebrates > Cnidaria > Coral ... | reverse complement strand
CGACGAAAATAGTTTCTGAATACTGCAAAAATAGTTTCTGAATACCACGAGTAGTTTCTGAATCCGACGAAATAGTTTCTGAATACTACGAAAATAGTTTCTGAATACCACGAGCAGTTTCTGGATCCGACGACAATAGTTTCTGAATACTACGAATAGTTTCTGAATACCACCAGTAGTTTCTGAATACCACGAAATAGTTTCTGAATACCACGAAATAGTTTCTGAATACTACGAATAGTTTCTGAATACCACGAAATAGTTTCTGAATACCACGAGTAGTTTCTGAATCCCACAAAATAGTTTCTGAATACCACGTTTATTTTCTGAATCCGACGAGCAGTTTCTGAATCCCTAGTTTCTGAATCCGGCGTAGTTTCTGAATCCGTCTTTGTCCATTTGTTTCTGCTAAGGTTTGTAGACCAATAGACGTGGAACATGATCTGTGAAGCCGTTGAGCGTGTTTGAGGCTCAATGACAGATTTCCTGGTTTATTTCTGCTCCAAATGAGCAAGTTCAAGCTTAAATTGATTTTGTTTGAATCATAGAGCTTCCTTCAAAGCAATGATCCGGAAACACTCGCAAGCTTTCAACCCATTTCCAAGTCACAAGACTGAATCTTTGCTCAATATACTGTGATACTGCCTTGGTACGTCACGCTTCTCGAACTCTGCCAGGCACATGTCAAAGAGCTCCTCAAAAAAGGGAAACTGCAAAACCATCAAACACTTCAAACATGTCAAACACATTCAAGCACTATCCATTCTTGAGGAAAGGGTAAGTCAATGGAAGTGCAGAGAGGCAATGCCCAGATCTGCCAACTATTGCCTACTTGATTTGTAGCAGGTTCTCAAAATGCAATATCAAACCAAATCAAACCAAATCAAACCTCCCGGATGGCTCCGCATAAGTAAAGTTTGAAGCGGCCAAACGGCGTGAAGAGGCTGCCTGGACTTTGTGCCCGTGGCAGGTTTCAACTTTCAACAGGCGTCAAGGTGTGTCAGCTGCATCAGCTTTTCAACGGTTTGACACCTCCAGCATTTCGCGAAGTGGAACTGCTCCTGGGGACTCCTTCCCAGGTGACAAGTCAAGTTTACGTTGCAATTCATGAAACTAACCAAGCATGAAAAGGGGTGTAATAATGGAAGTCTCCTGCCAACGAGCTACATCTGTAGCAAACTTGGAGAAGAACAGCTCCACTAACTGTTCCATGGCCGTGCCCTATCAGAGATCGGAATGGATCTTCGCAGCATGAAACACTGAAAACATATGAAGCCTGTCATCTTTGTCAGTAACCATAGCACAGACCAACCTTGTTGCCAGCCTGTAAGGAGGCCTGCAGAAATTGAAGATAGTGGGTGCTGCGCTGATTTGAATGTGAAAGCGCCTACGCCACACTCATCTATATAGTGTCTATATATACCTATGAACTATGGACCTATGCATACCTTTGAGTACCTTTGTGGTGTTGAAGGGACCTAGACTCGATCGGAAATTCATCGCAAGACTGTGGAGGGATCCGTCCCAATCTCCGTCAGGAAATCCAAGTACCCCTGAGGATTTACTTCCTCCTCTTCTCATTTGTTGTCATGTCCCAAAGTCCAGTGCTTCATGTCTTCCTTTGCTTTTCTTGATGCCACATCCCCCAGTGCTTCGTATATTGCTTGCTGCCATGAAGATGCAATATGATGCAATTCGATATTTCATCAATACTGAAGTTGCTTTTTGAGATTGGTAGTGTCGTCTAGAATAGAATATCGATGAATATTTGGTGAGAAGAATTCACAATCTATGGACTTGCGAGGTGGTCATGTCCAAGGTTACTGCCTACAAAGGCGACACAGCAGTCACTGGAATCGGGGAAACCTAATCGCTAGAAATCGCTAGAAGTACTGATCGAACATTGATCGAACATCCGCATATCAAAAGGGTGGATGTTTTTGACACATGGGACAAGTGAGAGACAGAACTGACTGATGCTGACCGATGCTGACCTGAAAGGAGTCGAAGGTCCGCAACACATAAGCCTGGCACCTCAGTGGCCGAAACCATTCTTGTCAGCTGAAAGTATTGACCCTGCAAGCTCTGAGGTCCGGCTCACTGAGAATACAGAGAATGCATGGAGAATACTCAGCAGTACTCAGCTCTCTGCATCGATCGCTGCAAATCAGGATGCGCCGCAGTCCTGCGGCAAACGAGTGCGAACAATGTGCTCATCGCCTCCTATGCAAACCGTATCTTCCTCACGGCATTGAATCTGCAATTTGAAAATAATTAAAACTATGGTAGAAGTATGGGAAAGTCCTATATCCGGCAGCCAAGTGAAGGGACACCTCCAGCGCTAGCAAAAAACGTTGAGACACATTGAGACGCTTGAAGATAAGATTTCACGGAGTATCACGCAAGGATCAAACACCATCATGGGTAGACTATCTAAAGACAACCCATCTCAGCGATTGCCTGTCGACTCATCTGCTCATAGGAGGCCAGCTGTGAAGGTAGAAAACTCTGCTTCATGAGTGACGACTCCATTCCTAGCGACAGGCAGAATGAATCCGTCTGCACTTTTCTCACACGTTCAATCACTGAGTACTGCATGTGAGTTGTGGTTGTGAACATTGTAGGTACGTACGGATGTATGTACGGATGTATGTATGTATGTATGTACATACATACGTACTCAGGTAGATACGCAGGTATGTAGGTACGTAGGTATGTATGTGTACGTACATACATACGTACGCAAGCATGTAAGTATATATATATATTTATAAGTATAAGTAAAAGTTTTGTATACAGTAATAAATGTTAAAGGATTAATGTAAGGATATAAGATGATATAAGATGACATAAGTATGTAATAGGAACAACAACATACATAACAACCACAATTACACATAATGGAAATAATCCTGGCAAGAACAGCAATAATATTGAGATACATCAAGCACACTAGTAATATCAACTATAATGGTGACATAAGATAGAAAAATAAGAAACACACATGCAATAATAACATCCACAAAATATATCAAAATATAATATACATTGCAAGAACAACAACAGTAACAATAATATACACTAATAAGAATACAGATAAAAAAAAATGATCCTGCGGCCCCTCTGCTGCACAATGGAAAGCGCCGCAAAGTGCTGCATATCCTTTTGCATTGAAAAAACGGGAGAACTATGGAGAACACGAACCCTTCGGAAGCTGGGCTGAGGAGCGGCACTTTAGACTTGGAGTAAATTCCATCTGCACTAAACTACCAGGCTTGGCAATGTACAGAAACTGCTCTTGGGGGGCCCCCATCACAACTACAAAAGCAAATTGCAAGGACATTTTGGAAAACTAAGTGTCAGCTTGAACATGCTTGAACCGTGACTATTCTTTATCCTTCGTACAGCTTGTTACAAGCTGTGAGAGTTTCAGAGTTGGCAACCGGCGCGCCCTGGTGGCAGCCAATATCAAAATACTGAGGTCGAGTCTGCGGTAGCTTTCCAAGACTTCTCCAAACAATCTCAACTGCAGCGCCTCAAGTTGCTCAGAAATCACCTGTCTACGTCAGCGCTATATCTTAAGACCATGGACAAATCCAAAAGCTTGAGTGAAGAAGCATGCAGAGTAGCATGCAACAAAGGCAAAACATGCAAAAACAATGGTGTCTATGAAATCTTGGTGAAAGCAATACATTGAAAATCCTTGAGATGCTGGCGTCCTTTGCACGATCTTGGGGAAGCTGAAGCTGACTTGCATCTGCTGCCAGTAGGTACGTCTCTTCTAAGATCTCGTCATCCAGTTGTGTCTGTCCCAGCTGTCTCGGGTCGCCCCGGTCTTTGTCCCTCGCTGGGACATCATCTTGTCGCTCCCTTTCTATCTTGTCACCCTTGTCGTTGGCACTTTCGTTGGTTTGCCTCGTTTGCCCGTTCAGGAAAGCCACTTGCTCTTGCAAGGCCAGAGCTTCCCCACTTCCTTCCGTTCCTTCCACCACATCGGAAAATGCCACTGCATGCTCATGAGCCCTGTCTCGGTGTAAGCTTCTCTGCAAAGGTAAAGAACTCAACGAGGTCAGAGCGATGCGAGCAAGCTCTGCCTTTCAAACGGCACCAATCACAGAAAAACCATTAAAAACCCTGAAAGAAATCAAACTACAAGAGATTACGAAGCTAGTCGCCGTTACACTTGCTTCTTTCCTTGCACCCCACCAAATTCCTCAGGAGCATCATGTTTAAGGGCAGAAGCAACCCAACCCAGGTGGAGCTGCATTACGAACATGCCTCTTGACACAAGAGCAGACAGCCAATTACAAATTCAACATATAAAATTTTGTTTAGGCCATTGGTAGGTTTTGGTTGCGTTTTTTTTTCTGGGCGTGGTGCTTTAGATCCAGACTCATTCATCCCACAATCATCATTGCTGATCAATGAACCCTCAAAAACATAGCTTGTGACTCACTTGTGACGCTCCGTCTCCTTTCTGTCTTTGTAGAAGGTTTCACTTCAAGCAAATTACGCACAAGACTCCCTCCAAAGGGATCAGGAAGTCTGTGCGGGTTTCAAAGGCTCGACGTTCCGATCAAACAGAACCAAAACAGCATTTTTAGAATATGTTTAGTATCATCACATTGCTTTCTTCAAGTTCATTTTATCCAGAGAAAAAATGAACGTACGTAACATTACGTAACTACATGACATAAAACAAGAGCATCAATAAAACATATGCGACTCATTGGTATCTAGTGCTTCCATGTGCTTCCTAGATCAAGCCCACCCAGGCCAGGTTGAAGCCTGACTGTTGATACGTGTGGCCAGCAAGGCAGGGCCCGGCACGTGACCAGAAGGTTCTCGTTGACTTGGCAATCCGAAGTACTCTTCAAAACGTCGATCAGTTCCTGCTTCAGTCTCTCCAGAGAGAATCGCATCAGCATCGTACAGAGTAAACTGACTGACCAAATGACCGAAATGACCGTCGTAGTGATTTGCTCGGCCAAATGTTTCTGTTGATTCACTTTGCGTCCAAACCTAGGCGGCAGGAGGTCGAAAGAGTCATCGTGTCGGAAAAAAGGGGTGAATATGGGTGAATCTTGAAGCCCAATGGTCAGTGCAAGATGGCTTAGTGGGATTTAGTCTCAACAACCAGCTGTATTTCTATCGAGTTTGCCCGACTAGCCGCAACATAAGCCCAACATCGCCCGAAGATGGCCCAACATGGCTCCAACCTGGCCCCAACATGGCCGCAACATTGCCTCAATATGGCCCAAGTTGGATCCACAACTACACAACAACCACACAACAACCACAACAACCAGAACAACCAGCACCAGAACCAGTACCACAACCAGAATCACAACGCGTGCCACAACCAGTACCGCAACTGGTGGCCGGCTGTCAGGCGTAAGCCTTTGAAATCCTTTGAATGTCAAACATGATCAAACATGCATGTGTTGGGGAATCAATGGTTTGCATTGCACAGTCAACTCAGCTGCCAACGTGTTTGGGGTCTTTTCGAGCACGCTTCTTTGCGCGGGTAGGCTCATCGCCCTCACGGCCCTCACGTTCCCCTGCGTTGCAAATCTGCTTGTACTTGGACTGCGTGGCTAAATCTTCCAATGAGCCTTTCCGCGGCAATGCAACTGCCAACAACTCAGTGAGCTCTGGGTGCCATTCAGAAGTAAGTCCGGAGGCCAGCAAGAGCTGCACTTCGTTGCAAACAAGTTTTTGCACTTCCTCAAAGCCTTCGTCTCCCAACGCCTCTTTTGGTTGCTCCAAGATTTTCTTGAAAATGTCATAGGCAGCTGGCAGCATGGCGGGCCTTTGCCTTGCTACCGACCCCACTACCCCCATGAGAAACGGGGTTTTTGTCTTGTGCACTTTGGAATCGTTGTAGCCAAAGGTTGATTGTTGTAGCAACTGCAAAAGGAGTTCGAAGAGTTGTTCAGCTTGCTGTTGAAGAGCAGAAGAGTCTGCTGTGCATCTGCCGTGGAAAGACAAGTCCTGAATGCAACTCACGCCTCGTAGCTCTGGAGGTACTCGCGCTCGAAGCAACACCGGGGCTGGCGTCTGAGATAAGATCACCGTTTTCGCCCATCTTGCTGCTGCTGCCACCAGGGCAGGCTCATCGGAATACAATAGGATCCGAGCCTTAAATGCAGGAAAACAATGGAAAACAGGAAAGAACTCTGTTTGTGCCGTTCCAGTGAAGAATTGCGACTTATTGCGACATGACTCACATGACATCACAAGTCATGCCTTCTCCTGCAACCGGCGAAGCTGCTCCGAGACATGCTGACTCTCTGAAGCGTCTTGCTCCTCACAGGGATGAACGTTTTATATAATTTTTGTTGAGATTATGTTGAGCTCCTCAAAATTACAACATCACTGCTAAGCAACAACTTTAGACTTTCAGAACGGAAGCGCTGGAAACTCCTTCGATATCGCATACAATGCTCTGCCATGGTGCACTGAGGCAGCTTTCAGTGCCAAGTCTTTCACCTTGCACAAATGAAAAACATTAACAAAAAACAACGAAAACAACAAGCTGAAAATTGTCGGCAGTGCAAGCAATATGGAGAAATAATCGAATGGGTGCGTTGTGAAACAGCCAGACCGTTTGGTATTCCACGAGGAAAAAGTAAATGTGGTGGGAAAGCCATGTGTTAGGCCCAATAAGATCTAGAACTTGGCGACCTCATTCGACTTTGTGGGACTTTGCCTTTGCAGTAAATTTTGAGTACCAAATTTGCAGCTCTGAGACTTTGACCAGAATGTCACTATCAGAGAGAAAGGAGGCAATAGCTACTGAGCAACGCAGCGACAAACTAGGCCTCAAAAGAACACGGCAAATGTTTGGAACACTTTGAACGCTTTGCATGAAGATAGAAGTAATTAGAGACTGCAACAAAAATTAAGACCCGGGCTTGAAAAGCAACACGTGCTCAAGAAAGTAGGCAGCAAAGCGTCGAATGGGAGCTGCTGGATCAGCTTGAAGGTTCAAGAAAAAGTCTAAGCCTGAGTGCATTGAAGCACTGAAAGCTCGAGCGTGGAATCTTCAAACAGATTCGAACAAAGATCCGGATTTTGAACGCTTTGTTTCCTTCCCATATTTTCTCACACATGCATTTTCGCGCCTGCATATCTGTATTTATACGTCTTGTGATTCTCCGGGCATCTGCGACTCGTTCTCCATGCCCAAGCATCCGTTCCAAAATTGTTGAGATGACTTCAACACACAATTCACAGAGAGATGTGCTTGAGTTCTTGAGGCCCAAACAGGTGGCAACAGTTTCTGGAAGTGTATCAGCCTGTGGATCTCTAAACAATGAAAAACAATGAAAAACAAATCGTTGAGCAACAGTCAAACTCTCATCACATCATTGCTCTAGTCAGGAAGTGCGTGTCTTGGGCCTTCAACAGCAATTCTTGCGATTTCAGAAGATGTTTCAGCCGCTGGGTGGTGTCACGCTCCGATGTCGCCAACTGCGTCGAGTCGTGTACAATGCGAATCTGAAAGGTCCAACGCCATCAACAAACACAGCCAACTTCATCTGATATCTGTGGATTGACCTGGAGCAGCTCAACGACCTGAGCAAAACATATGAAAGAAGATGAAAGAAGATGAAAGCACTATACAAAGCATATCAATCAAAGATAATCAAAGCACTATAGAGCAGCTCTGATCTGCTTCAACAAACCCACAAAGATTGGACATCAACGTTGGACACATTGGACATCTTTGTCAGGGAACTTAGTGCATAAAGAAGCACACTTGCATATACATAAAACAGTTGTCGACGCAGCACATCCAAATAGCCCAAAGCCAATCTCTACCAACCTAACGGGGAAGACCCTGTAGCCACAACCCGGCACCACAGCGCTGCGCTGCAACGCCAAAACAAACATGCAGATAGAGGAACAAACCACTACAGGGTGATTCCACATGACTTCGTTGTTTTTGTGTGACATTATCTCAAATCATCTTGGTTTTCCCGAACTAGAGGAGATCTTCCCCTATCTTCCCCTCAAGGCCTTAGCATGACGTTCCTGTTGAAGCTGCTGGGATCGAAGCATGGCATCGTAAGCTAAATATCCAGCATCTCACCACATGATTTTACGAAGTTTATGCAACTCGAAAATGATCAAACTTGGAGTTCCAATGAGTTTTATAAAGATGAGACAGGTGATGTTTTCATCGCATCCACTCTTTCTCTCCGCGTCTCTTTCTGCACACAGGAATAGATCTATGTTGCTTTATTTGCGTGCAGAAGAAAATTGGAGGGAATCATGCAATAATTTGTTTCTTGTCTGATGGCAACTGCAACTGTAGGGATTTTTGGTTTGGTGCCATAGTCGCAATAGTTCCTGAAATGCGTTGAGGTTTGCATCCCTCTGTCCTCCCAAGCTGCACAACAAACAGCCACCACATTCATGAAGGCAGCAAGAGCATGTTATGTGGTGGAAGGCTCACATCGATGTTGGCTTGTGTGCTCTTTCAGTGTGTTCGTATGCGTGTGCAAGTATGTGCATTCGCATTCACAACATTCCATGCATACACACCATTGTATACAAATACAAACAGATTTGTGAATGATACACGTCTATAATTGCTGTGTATGTTCACACACTGTATGTCAATATCAATTGAAATTCACTTTGAACATTATTGAACTCTCTCTCTCTCTCTGATTGGATTCGTCAACTTCAGAACTCGGCTTTCCTTTCAAATGCAAATAGTTGCGAACCGCTCACTATAGCACTTTCAAGAGAATTATTGCTAGACACTGGCTGGCACTTTGGCACTTATGCCACGTTTTGTGGCTTGTCCACCAGTACGTTGCCTCATGTCATCTAAACAATCAAGGTCAACATCAAACCATGGTGCAACGTGTTTAGTCGGCGCAAAATAAAAAAGAAAATACAGACATAGTGATCTGCATTGGTAATGCCTGGTTTATTGCTACACAATCGTTGTAGTACCTGATAGTATGGGTACGCGTCATAAGATCCCTTTCGTCAGGACTGTGAGGACTGTGAGGCTTGCAGCGTCTGCATTGGCACTGTCTCACTGGCGTTGATATCGTGCTCACATGCAAGGCAGTGCTCAAGTGTGAAACAATACAACACAATGCTATGGCAAGAGATATACACTGGGTGTATGTCTTGCGGATTGCACACAGTTTTCAGCAAAAGCACTGACATTTTTCACCGAAGCTGGAAGTTCCAAAAAATGCTCAAAATGCATCAAAATGCAATCCGCAAAGACGCACGAGAAAGCATGTCCTGCACTTCTGCAACCCGAGAGCGAACCTCACTGCAGGATGTGCTGGGAAATTGGGTGACAAGCATTGCATACTGTTTCTCCATGTGCTTCTAGATTTCTCGAAGATCCTAGCTTGCGATGCAGTGGTGCATTGAAGTCTTGTTCCCTACGCCCTTCCTTAATTTGGGGAATGCGATTTTGCCATCTCTGTGTGTGAGTGGTTAATGGCGTGAATGGTGAGACTAGTAACTAGCAGCTGTGGCTGAAGCGAACACAATACATGAGATTTGTTCCTTGAAGTGTCATGGACGCCAGTGTCAGTTCAAGAAGCATATTGTGTTACACTACGGCCCCAGACGAAATTTTGTTGCAATGGAATTGGATGAGGGGAGGCCCAAGCAAAATCCTAGTACATTTATGCAATCTGCACGAGAAAAGACATGGAAAGACACTGGACGCAATTTTAGCAGCCAGGTTGCTTTTTCTGCCTCCTCTTCTGATGGTAATGTTTGCTCTTCCCATTGTTCCTATCCATCATTGAGACGACTTCAGATGCATGTGGAAGTTGGTGAATCGCAAGAAAAGTGACACGTGAAAGCCGCTTCAATTGAAATCCTCCCAGGAGCCAATGTTTGCAGACAGGCAATCTCCATATTCACAAAGCATGGGCCACAACCTACATTGAAAAAGCGGAAATGTGATGAAATGTATGCTGTCACCGGCTGTCATCTGTGACAAGTTCTCTGTGCTGTCATCGGTTCTGGAAAAAAGACGCTGCACTTTCGCGGTATCAAAGCAGCGGGCCAAATCTGCGCGGCGAAGAGAGGAGCTATCATGAACCTTGACAGCCAGCAAAAGGAAGCACAGGCTGCCCGGCGCTATTAGAGAATTGCTATTGCACACGCCTTGGAGTGTCAAGGGCTGTCATGGATGCCTTTGAACGTAAAACAAATTTGCCCCGAAGGCACGAAGCGCCGAAGCTTTCTCAGCCAGTGTCTGGATTTTTCAGCCGGGAAGCTCAATGAAGCCGATCTGAGAATTTGGGCGGCTCAACCTGACAACGTCACAGCATGTAAAGATATGTAAAGGTCAGCGAAAATATGTGAATCAGTCAAGACCTGAGTCAAAACGGTTAGAAAATCATGTCAGAATGAACAGATTCAAAAAGATGCGAACAGCAAACTGAGCTGTTTCAGGGAACTCTCAAGCTAACATAAGTTGCGTAAAAGCCCGCGTCCTTGTCTTTTCAGTGAGCTACCGCAGCTACATGCAGCTACGAGTACCATGTGAAGTTCACTAAACTTCCATAAATCATAATGATTACATAATAGATCTCCATTGATCTCCGTTGTTGAATCAAAACAACGCCACAAAGGACGTCTGTGACGCCTGTACCAAAATTTGCACATGTCAAGGGCACCTCTCCCTATCGTTCAGGAATTGAACAGGAAGACCCTGAGCTTTCTCCTCCAAGATATATAGTTCGACATCAGGTGACAACGACACCATGAAGAAACAACTGGAAAAATCTGGGAAATACGTAGATTCAAATAGATATAGCATGATAAAGATTGATAAAGAATGAATAAAGAATGAAACAGATTTGTGTGAAGGGATCAAATGATTGTGAAGGATTGTGACGGATTGTGAAGGTGATGTGCAAAGATGATCAAAGATGTGTTTGGCACTCTGCGCCGGTCCTGGTCACCTTGGGCAAAGAACTCATCCAGGCATCTGTCAGCCCAAGCTTGTGTAACAGACCATTCTCGAGCAGGATTTGACCTCACAAGTTCTCAAGCCAGAGAAATCGAATGCAGTTCAGACGTGTTCAAAATAATTCAAAATAATTCAAAATAATTCAAGATATCTCAAAATGTTCAAGAGGACCTTTTTTCTCCAGTGGACTGGATGTCATTGGATGCAGTGTCCAATTCGTCTTGGAGTCCTAGAGTGGTGGGTTGTCTTTCCATGCAAAACACCCAAAGGGCTGGACACATCGGCTGAATGCACAATGGCGTCCATTACGAGCATCTTGTTCTCAGACCTTAAGCTTTTTAGCAGGGACAGACAGGGACAGAGACTGCAGCATCCTGAAGCCGGACATCACAAGTGAACTGAGGCTTCCAGCGAACCAAAGACAGTGAGCGGATCTGTTTGTTGTTCCTTCATTGTTTTGCGCTTCCCTTGGCTGTGAGCAAGTGCCAGGATGTGCATCAGGATGTGCATATGGACTGCAAATGGACATGCTAGGTTTAGCATGGCAGTATGGTTTAGTGAAGTCAGAAGTCTGAGGCTTCAGCAGTTGGACTTTCGGCTTGTTGTAGCAGAACCTGCCACTGAAGGTCGCAGAACCTGGCGGTGCAAGATGCGCAGGTGGGAGAGATGAGTTTAAGTGGAAAAGTACGGACATTTCAATCATGGTGATCATACCTTGATGGAAAAGTGGTTGTATGAACTGCGTGACATGAGAAGTGGATGTAAGGGACTCATTCAACTTTCGCAGTGAGAGCCGAATCTTGCGATGCAATCGTGTACCAGCTCATCATGCTCATCAGCTCGACATGTCGGAATTCTGTCTGTGCTCAAAACCATTCAAAACCCGAATCAGAATGTTTCACGGCGCTTCACACTTCTACATCTTGGACTCCTACTCTGCTTAGGTGCTTGGAGGCAGCACCACTGTTGCAATGCATAGAGATACTTGACTTCTAGTCTAAAAAGGCAGCAAGCAAACCAAGTGAGAAAATGTGAGAAACATGAGAAAAGCATAGAAAAGCTACAAGCAAAGATAAGCAAAGCATAACCAGCAGCGAGCATAGCATCGCATAGCTCTGAATTGTGTCAAGATGTGTCAAGATGTGTCAAGATGTGTCAAGTGCCTCTGAGTTCATCTGGTACAACAAATTGAGGTCTTTGACCATGTTCTGATGGCCTGAGTTGGCAAAGAATGCAGAGACAACCAAAGACCGCGATAGGATGGGATAGGTCACACGGGCACAGGCAGAAATCATCAGAAATCGAGATGATACACTTTTCATCACTTTTCCACACACACACAGCTGCTCCCTGATATTGTTTGTTCAATCTAAGCTATTGCATGTGGTTGCATTTCGCAGGAAATGATGCAGGTGTAGATTCAGCGTTTTCATTTGATCCAACTTCGATAAACTGTTCATCACATACAAACTTGATGTGGACAAACCTAAACTAAATGGAAATCTGCAGACATGATATGCCGATACTATACATATCAAGCCTTCCCTGTTACTATCTTTGTGTAAGAACTTTAGATGTTTTCAGTGCATCAACATGTCAAGAAATTGTCCAGCCGTGAAGGCTCTCTGAGAAGCTTGCTGTGCCTTTGGCTAAGAACATCAACTTTCACAAGGAACGCAACTTGCACAAGCTCTCCATGGCTCTCCCCATCAGTGCAGGTGTGCCCTGTGTACCCCCACACATCATGTCAGTGTGCAGGATGACCTCCACACATATTCTGCGCACCTGGCAGCAAATAAAGTCAGTTCCCCTGGTTTCACCCATTGTTTCGCTTTGTACATCAACTTTAACTGGAACTCATTGAAACCCTCTATTCAAATATATTTAAACTATATTTATTTGTAATTACTGTGAAAATATGTGAAAATATCTTTCAAACTCTCCCTCTCTCTCTCTCTCTCCCTCCCTCCCTCCCTCTCTCTCTCTCTCTCTGTGCACTGATTACTGTACCACTGACTTTGCTGTGCCTCCCTGTAGTCCTCCGGGCTCAAATGGGCGAACAGCTTCGTCTCAGGTTTTCCCAGCAGTTGGTAGAGTGTAGAGCAGTGCCTCAAAGTGACATCACACTTGAATGAGGCTTGCAGGGCAAAAGTTGCATGCTAAACTTAAGTGAGTTTGAATCAAATTCAAGCAGCATATTCTCCAAAGGCGATTTGTCATTGTACTTGATGGCCAGCTCATGGCCAACCTGACAGAAAGTGCAGCGTGATTGCCATTTCTCTCTGCATTCCTCAGCTCTCATTTTCTGTGGGGCTGGGAAGCTCATGGGAACAATATGGAACAACGGCATTTCGAACCACTGTGACAACAGTGACTCCTGAGAGCTCAGGCTCTTGGACTCCCCAGACTCTAAGGACTCTGTTGAGAGTGTTTGCACACTGCATCTGCAGTAGGCAGGGCGCTGCACCCCTGGCTGCACCCTTTCACCATCCATCCTGCCAGGCCCTGCCTCCGACAAAAAACCGTTGTTCAAGCCCAGATGACCGATATCATGTCCCACTCCAGCCACGAGCAACGAAAACCTGGGCACAAAACACCGCAAACGGCGATAAACAGCGCAAACGGTGCAAACTCTTGGGGAAAAACACAGGAGCTAGGACCGAGTTTAGGCGCTTTAGGCTCAGGTGAACGGGGTACAATTTGGTTCAGGCATGTTCAAGCACACAAGATTTCTCCTTGAACGTCTCTGAATCATGAAACAGGTCAATGATTTCGGACATAGGAAAGGAACACATGCACAAGTGCACACACACACACACCAGTCATCCCCTCCTCGTACTTGGAAAGCGGATGAAAGCGGTGTAGTGCCCACCAAATGCTACAAGTGTATGCAACTTCTGTCAAATGCTGTTTATCGACGGAAGTTTAGAAGTCAAACTTCCGACAATATGGACAGATGAAAAGCAGAGATGGGAAAGAGGCAGAGAGAAGAGAAGAGTAGAAGAGAGAAGATGATAGAAGAGAAAGAGTCAGAAGAAAGAAGACGCAGATGCGCGAAAAGGTAGGAAAGTCGCGAAACACTCTGTTTTTCCAATGATATGCGTGTTCCGGAGGGTCGAAAAGTAGGCTCGCTAAAGCGGCGGGTGCGGAGCCATCTGGCCAGATGAGAGATGAAAAATTGCGCGCCGTTGTGGCGCGAAGCACATTTCGAAGTCAAAATGTACAAAACACACCAGCATCGGACCACTTTTGGAAGTTGCGATGTCGAAAAAGTGCACGCCGTTGTGGCGCGAAGTACATTTCGAAGTCAAAATGTACACAACACCTGTGTCAGACCACTTTTGGAAGTTGAGATGTCGAAAAAGTGCACGCCGTTGTGGCGCGAAGCACATCTCGAAGTCAAAATGTTAAAAACACCAGGGGTTCGGACCACTTTTGGACGCTGAGATGTCGTTCCGCGTGGCAGGTGCAAGGGATTGTGGATCTTGTCAAAAGTGAGCAAAACGTGACTGTGGCATTTTCAACTACAACCACAACTACACCACACTACACTCCAATACACTACACTACAACTACAACTACACCTTCACTACATTACACTACACTACACTCCACTACACTCCACTACACTACATTCAATTATATTCAATTACTCTCAATTGCACTACACTACACTACATTACACTACACTACACTTTGCTACCCTGCACTACACTACACTACATTCCACTACACTACACTACAATACATTACACTCCACTACACTCCACTAAACTACATTACACTACACTACACTACACTACATTCCACTAGACTACACTACATTACACTACACTACACTCCACTACGCTACACTACAACTACACTACACTACCATTACACTACACTACATTACACTACACTACATTCCATTACACCCCGCTACGCTACACTCAATTACACTACACTACATTCCACTACACTACACTAACTACAACTACAACTACATCTACAACAATACTACATTTACACTACACTACACTACACTAATTACACTACACTACACTACACTACACTACACTACACTACACTACACTGAATAACACTGCACTACACCTACAACTGCAACTGCAACTGCAACTACACTACATTACACTACACTAATGACATTACACTACACTACACTACACTACATTGCACTACCTCACACTAACTACAACTACAACTATATAAGACTACACTACACTACACTACACTAATTACACCACACTGCACTACACGACAGAGAGAGAGAGATAGATGGATGCATAGATAGATAGGTGGGTAGGTGGGTAGGTAGGTAGATGGTCAGAGAAAGAGACAGAAAGAGAGAGAAAGAGAAGAGACCTCAACCACCTTTCGGTCCATCAGTGGCTTCAATCCGTGATTCACAACAACCAACCTCTCCTATAGGTTTCCTATTTTTGAAACTTCCGCCACCGCCTTGTGCGGTACTACTGCTATAAGTGAGCGTATCTGCAAGTGCTATGACCATTGCAAGAGCATACCATGGTCAAGGTGGCACAGCACTGCACTGAGGTGACCCAATATGCACATTCGGTTGAGTCTGAGATGGGAGCTGTTCAAGATTACCTGAGAATCAAATCGAATCATTCTACTGACATGCAAAAAACAATCAACACACTTTAAAAAGGGAAAAACATGCAAACCAAGGCAAGCAATGCGAGTGCACCTCTTGCTTCCCTGGATCTCACATCTTTTCACATCTCTGCACCTGGCCTTTGTAGGCATATCTGTCAGTATATAATCCTGCAGAACTTAACGTTTGTTCGCCCATGATGACATAATCTATCTCATTTTTCCCACGGTTTGAACACATGTTTCATCCACGGTTCTAATCGCCAAGGGATGGACGGTACACTAGGTGTGGCCCCTCGCCATGCGTACGACACAAAATTTGCTTCATGGCTCGTTTCACAACAATTTGCGGCAACAACCCTTCGCAGACTTCGTGGGGGTCCGTGGAAAAGAAGGGCCGTTTCGTGCGAGAAAACACAGGCTCCGGGCAAACGTGCGGTTCTGTGCGTATATATATATACACATATGTATGTATGTATGTATGTATGTATGTGTGTATGTACGTATTGGTAGGACCAGTGGCTGCT
>Ga0126342_10011077_pt1 | contig 16117 bp, 16 predicted proteins | sample Cyp1metagenome_FD_92528 | JGI IMG/M metagenome (GOLD analysis project Ga0126342, IMG submission 92528) | Coral microbial communities from Lord Howe Island, Old Settlement Bay, Australia - Cyphastrea 1 metagenome | ecosystem: Host-associated > Invertebrates > Cnidaria > Coral ... | reverse complement strand
GAGAGAAGATGTGAAGATGAGAAGGTGTGAGAGAAGATGTGAAGATGAGAAGGTGTGAGAGAAGATGTGAAGATGAGAAGGTGTGAAGATGAGAAGATGAGATACAGACACCCACTATTGGAAGAACCCTGCGCTCAGACGCTCTCGGGAAAAACAACCAATAGAAATGGAGTTTTAAAGCTGTTCAATATCATTCAAAACCAGAATTTGCATGATCTTGTACAAAACATGACCGAGTTTGTGGGCAAGGTCCAGGTGCTAATCGGGAATCTAAAACCAATGGCCTTTGTCAGCAATCAACATGAGTATAGGATCTGCTGTTCAACCAGGGGATGAATAAACCATGTTTGATTCATGTTGTCATCATTCGCCTCTGGAAATTCAGCATTTTTTCCAGGGTGAAGCCGGTGACACATCTAGAAATGGGCCTTCTATAGCTATGTTCGATCACCAGCGGCAATGAGAAATGCAGGTCATCCATCAAAAACTCCACTAATTTCAATTTCAGGTCCATCATGCCTGCACCAACCCACAATGATTCCAACTTACTCCACGCAACCAAAATGCAAATGGATCAAAACTTATCCAAACCTAGTAACACTAAAATGGCCATGATACATTTTTTGGGAGGAACATGTTCAGAATAGAAATCCCATTGATGGCATCCCGGCAACTCACCAGCCTTCCAGTCTAAGCGCAGCATAGCTGTTGGAGGCGGCTCCTCCTGGTCGACCAATCAAGCATTGGGACTTCAACAGCCAAACATGGGAGTTACACAACCCAAAAAATGGGAATTACACAGCCCATATATATATATATACGTATCTATATATATATATGTATCTATATATATAATGTATATATATATATATATATATATAGATACGTATATATATATATAATATATAATTATATATAATTATGTATCATTTTTGGAATTGTCCCTATGTTTTGGGTGGGGCTTCACTCCAAGTCCCCACCTCGTGCAGATCTGCCGATGCTTGGAAGACCTCATGGCGATCCGTCATGGGGGCACATGCTCAACCAACTTTACGTGGAGGTTTCCTATGGTTTCCCAAGTCATGGGGGTACCCCCAAATCATCCAAGTCATGAATGACCATGACTTTGTATTAAAACCCATTGTGACTTGGGGATTCTCCATCTTAAGAAACCTCCACGTGGCGAAGCTTTTAAGCTAAAACAATTGATAGCCTGCAAACAAAGCAATTTCGTTTAAAATATTTTAAAATTTTATTCCAATCAATAGTATTCCTATATCCTCCAGTCACAGCTAAAACAATGCAACATAGCACCACTAAGAAAAGAACAACTACAATCCATGCAGCTACCCTGGTACCCTTCAGTGCAACATATCCAAAAAACTACCTAGCTTAATTAATGTTTGAAAATCTATGCCCAACTCTGACCAGCTTTGAAACTGGCGGAAAAGGATGGCAATTCTGGTCTCACTGGCTTTTGGCCTCTCTAAGTGATGTCTCCAAGAAAAAATGTGTTGTTTCTTCTCAACATCCATGTTTCCTGAAAATGTTCATGTAAATCAAAAAATACGAAACGCATGCAAGAGCGTATAATTAGTTATCATTTGTTATAGCATAAGGTGACCAATGTTTAAGGTGTGAGAAAACACAACTGGTCGACGGTTGACCCGCCTATTCCATAATTACGCTCATGTCATCATTCAAATTCAAACAGGGGTGGAGCAGAACAGAGCTGCAGATGCCTGTGTCTGAAAATGGCGTATCTCCCCAAAACACAATCTGAATCGGGAACATGTTCATAAACCACTGGGATATGGGGTAACATATTTTTTTCACAAAGCCATAGTTGCAACAATCAACCAAGAAGTCACCAGAAGTTTTGCACATCACTCGCATCACGACATTCGCCAAGTCAACACACGGGGAAATGGCTGAACATCGGGGGTGCATTTCAAACGTTAATGGCATTCATTATATGATAGATTTATCAGTTTATCATGGTATATCATCATTGTCCCCATGGAAATTGCTACTACTTGGGGTGTCCCATGGTGTCCCATTTTTGAAGAAAACCATCAAGACCGGGTCAACCATCGTGGCATGGACACACCAGACACCTCCAGGAGACCGAACCAAGGTTGCCTTGGGCCATTCATCAAACTGTGCCGAACAGGAACGAATGGCCGTTGATGGCACTGAAGCCAAACCTGACAGCTCCCAGCGAACATGGACCCTGAAAATAACCAATGTTTGGTGGAAAATCATCTGGCACAAGCCACTATTTGGCAGGGTCGAACTGTTAAATAGCCAGAGGGTAAGGGTTTCAAAAGTCTTGGCATTCTGCAGTGTATTTGTTTCCAGGCGTTTGCTGCCACAGCTCGAAGGTTGGCAGGGATATCCCGACCATCCACTTTGGAACCTAAACGATGTGCTGATCAAGGTCATCTTGGTCATCATCCCCGTGACAAAACACACATGTAACAATGTACACCAAAAAGTTATCCTGAACTGAGGCCAGTGGCTTGTGTAATGTCGCACTCGAGCATCATCCTGTCACGGTTGGTGGTTGAACCATCCATCAGAACAAAACATTCTGGTAATTCGGGTCAATCATCCCCAGTACTTGGGGGTGAAGAGCTGGGGTTATTAATGTTCAAAACCATTGGTAGTAAACACCATAATAGTGTAATATGTTTATCAAATGTATAATCAACTCAACTTCCATTTTTCTCAAAAATATATGTTGAAAACGACCTCTACAGTGTAAGGCCCTACAGGGCCACTACAGGGGATGATGTGCGTCCGTTTTCAGTGAGCCGAGCTGTATCTACGCCTTGCTGGGATATTTTTTGTCTTTGACAAAGGCCATGTAGCGCACAAAGGCAGCCATTACCATTTCAATCCCGAGGTTTTCCATGTGTGCCGAATGGAGAGGCAACCCAGACAGTTTGTTGTTCCTCATCTGAGTCTACCTATGCACGGCCGAAAGGTCGTTCGCGTAACATGATCTGAGCCTGCAAGGAGAGAGAGGTCGTTAGCGGAGTATCATCTCAGGCTGACCCAGTACAAGAGGTGGGGGTCCTTGGTTTTTGTTCATCATCTATGTGTGCAAGTGCAACGTCGCAACGAACTTTACCCCACACAGCCCACCCACCCCACCCGTAAAAACCGAGGCTGGAGGATTAGACCCTCCGGTCTTCGACCTGGAAAATCCACCAGAATCCATTGGATGATTTTCTCATTGAAACCTTCATACCACTTGCCAGCTAGGCATGTTTCACGACACCGAAGGTCTGTGGAAACACGGAGAAAAACACACTAATCTATAGCTGATTTCCCATGAAATCTCCATTTAGTTCGGGCATTTTCCAGCTAGACATGGAGGGAACACTTGGCCTGTCCTCCACTCGGTGCGCGTCACCGAATCGCAGCTGTGGACGCCAAAGGCGAAAGATGACGCCATCTGAGAATGGGATTTCATGGCTTGTCAAGGAGATTTCATGGGAATATACGAGGAATATATATAATTATATATATATAGTTATATATATATATATATATTAAATTGGGAATAATGAATAAGGTAAACCCTGCATTGTCATTGTTTCATTGGTACTGTTTGATACTCCAGTAGCTACTTTGTTGCTACTCCCAAGTCAATGAACCGGGGGTTATTTGACAATTACCTTAACCTAAATATAGTAAACACAGATATAAATGAATACATTTTCGGGGGGGTGTTATGTATATATATATATATTACATATATATGTTATATGTATTATATATTATTATATAATATGAGGTCAACAGTTTGTGGGATCAATCTTGATCTCAAAATCTCACTCATATGGGTCTGTCCAAGAATGGGCGACACCTCAATTCATAGCCATTTGAGTCAGAAACAGATGAATAGACAATATTGTTAACAAACATATGACATACATATGGAACATGTATCAAACATTGGATATGCAGGGGTAGGCTCTTATTGGTCAACTCGATTTTCATGATTCACTGCACTTAATCGTATAAAATCATGTTCTGGCCCTTCAATTGAGCAAACTTGTTTGTTCGATGCCTTATTTGTATATATGTGTTTCACAGTTCGAGCATGATTTCTTGAAAAAAAAACAAACACTTTCAGCGGATCAGCCGTTTTTGGATGTCCAGACATAGGAACCCAAAGACGCACAACGAGCGCACTTTTGCGAAGACTAATGCAATTTCTTGCAAATCAGCGCACTTTAACTGGACTTTTGAGAGGGCACTGAAATTGGCTTCGAGCTCTTTTTCATCAATCGAACATATTTGTTTTGAATCGAGCAAAGTCCAAAGTGAGCCAGTGGGCGGAAAAGAATGTTTTTTTGAAGGTCCACGGTTACGTCATCGTGAACCCTGTTTTCTCAACCGTTTCCTGTTACATTGCTATTCCATGGGTGAAATCGCCACTGTCCGCTCCACAAAAAAAAACACAGCGCCTTCAGCATAGCGACGCAGTCGTGGGTCCATCACCAGGATCTTCGTGGGCTCTTCATCTGCAGATCTGTGGGGGAATTCCTGGGATTATGTTATGCTTGGTGGTTGTAATTGACCCATCTGAAAAATGATGGACTTCGTCAGTTGGGATTATGACATTCAAAATTTTTGGGGAAACATAAAACATGTTCCAAACCACCAACCAGTGTTTAGTGTGGGGTTTCCCCACCCAATGCCATGAACAACTATGAAACAACTACCACTTGGGGATGGTTTATACCGCCGATTTATCTGTATGGCCATTTTGGTGATGGCTTATGGGCTTACCGCATTGACAGTCAGTTCAATGTTATTTTACTTATGTTCAGGTGATTAAAGGTTTAGCATGTTTGGATAGTTATCATAATGTGATTTACATGTGTTTTCATAATTACTGTAATTTATAGTACTTTTGTTTTTCAACAAAACATGTCGAAACTGCTAGGCAGTCCCGGCGGTCCCCCTTCTTATGTTTTGGGTTTAGTTTCACCCATCTACAGCCTATAACATCGACAAGTAGTGTGATACGGCGATGCATCTATATATACAATTTATAGTTAAGTTACTTCTAAGCCAACTTTGCTATGGTTTCAGGAATCATCGTTTTGGGGAATGTTGGGATTACAAGGTGACAAGACAGAAAGGAGCTAAAATAACTTAGCTATAAAGTTGTTGTATATAAGGACTCTATTTCAAGAAAGTAGTGTTTCTTGGTAGCGTTGCGGAATAGTTTCCACCAAGCTCGGAAAAGTTGCGAGTCGATGGCAACAACATCACAGAAATGCAGGCCTGAAAGCGTAGAAAAACCAGACTTTCCCTCCAAATCTAATGGCTTCAAGTACTATGTACCTCCTCCTTAGTGTATATGGCGTAGAGAAACCAGACTTTCCCTCAAAACTCAAAACCCAATGTTTTCAAGTCCTTTGTACCTCGTTGGTGAGCAAGCAAGAAACAAAGAACTAAGTAGGACAATAAAGAAAGGCACATTTTGGGAGATGTGTTTGGGTTTGTTTCGTCTCCTCACTTTGCTGGCCCCCAATACCTCTCCAGGGCATATCAAATTCCTTTCGGGAATCAAACCCAAATCGTAATGCAAGAATAACACGTGTTTTGGTGGTTGGGGAAGTTGAGGGTAGCTTCTTACCTCCTACCCTTGAAGTTGAATTACTTACAGGTAAACCGTGCGTGTTCGGGTCGTGTGCAGCAACCTCAAAAAACTGATCCTAAAATCTGCCCTCAATAAATCAAATCAAAGCAAATTTGATCAATCAACGAATCAGCTCGGTGACCTTTAACCATCCATTTACCCAGCCGGTGACCATTAAGGATGGTTAAGGATTCAGGATGGTTTTTGATGATTTTTTCGTGATGAACTCTATTGAAATCTATCCATTTTGGTCCCTGACAATCCCCAGGCGATCGCCTAAAGGTCTGGACTGCACCAGCTGCCAATCTGCAGTGCTGGGATCCAACCTGCAGATGATGGCTGACCCGCAACAACGATGCAGAAATGGTGCAGTTCATCACTCTATCTGCAGTATGTTATTGCTTTATTTTATCACTCATAGTATGGATAAAGTTATAATTGTTTTATCACTTTTGCTTCTCCATCTTTTTCAGTAGTAATATAGTCAGTCTCAGGGTCGATCTTTGGGGGATGCATATTGCTATCTACTGTGTGTAGTTTGTCTTTGCTGTGCCATAGATGGCACAGCAAACCATATCAAAGGTTGAAACCACATTGGAAATATCTGTGGTACGCATATCCCTATTAAGGAGGCTTGCCTGAGTATATACTCTCAAAGGGACAATGACAATGGCTCATATGATGACGTGGTGGAATGATAATGACAAGAATGATAATTGTACAAAATGGTGAGCAGCAACATTACAATTCCCACAAACATTGAAGATCAACACATACATTAACTCCAAAAATAGCTGGGATGTCGTGTATATAACCTACCAACATGTCGATCATGTGCATTGCAACTGTTCAACTGCTGAGCATCGTTCTCCTTTGGTTGACTCTTAAGAGTTCCAACATCATCACATGCTTCGGAAACTCTTAGTACCTTGTTGGCTCCAATTTCAAAGGGAATATGGATACCCATGGCTCCCTTCACCGCTCCCCTCAGGGCCATCAAGTGAAGCGTGAGCAAACACACAGCAGCACCGCTACTTGCAAATATCGTTGACTCAGATAAGGATGATGGTGGAAATCATGAAAACAGAATCAACAACTAGTGATAAAATGTGATTTTCATGGCTGAGGTTTGAAAGCGCGTCTGTCGAGATTCGGCACAAATCAAAGTTGCAGATTCTGCTTCATCATGCATCACCATGGTCCCATGTTAATCTCCTAGGATCTCTTTTCAGCAATGTTACCTGAAGCAATAATCATCAACCACAGAGATATATATATAGAGAGATATATAATTGATGGTCTATTCAACCCATTGATGCACACAATCTAAATATTCTGGTGTGGGAATAATCCAGGAACACTTCATTGATGATAAATTTGGGGATGGTGGATCCTATTGGTTTACCAACGCCAGGTGCCGGACGCACCACGGAACTGCAGTTGGAAGGGTGCTGGGCGCGCTGCGTCTGGCGGTCCCGGGATCCCATCGGTGAGTTGGAAGAACTAGATATATATATATATATACATACATATATATATATATATAAATCATTATTATTATTAATTATTATTATTAATATTATTATTAGTTATGACTACTATTATTATTAATTATCAATATTATTATTATTATCAGTTATTAAAATTATTATGATGTTTTTATTATTATTATTAGTAGTAGTAGTAGTAGTAAAAGTGTTTTTGTTACTATTACTATTCTAATCACTATTATTACTGTTATTGTCATTATGATTATATATACATGTTCTATGTAATTTCTGGTATCATATACATATTTCCATACATATCATTATATTATAGATTCTAGATGGTTCCCTCTTCAAAAACAAAGATAAAACTTTGAATTGTTATGAATTATTTGTCCCCTGGATAAGGGCTTGAGGGGCACCATGTAGATGAACATATTGAAGAATGACTAGTGACTAGTGGGAATGCACGTGCAAGTACTGGGTGGCAATGGCCATTCCCGGAAACATACATACTGATACCCAGCTGTTTTGTCTCACTTGTCTTCCAAATAGATACTTATTTATAAATTACTTGACTAATATTATATATATATATATTATATTGGTATTAACATCTAACCACACCTAAATACGGTTGTTTGTAGCTAGCCATGCTACCCCTACGAACCATCAGTCTAGTGTCGCAGTGAGGTCATTGCAATTAATCCAAATACTTGCTTCATGTCTATGTCACTTCTAGCTTCTGTGCGTGTGCGCACGTTAAGGTGTCATAATTCTATGTCAAAGCCAATTTCGAAGAGGAATCAACGCACAGAAATGCTGGATGTATGAAACCTGCATACAAAGCACAACTTGGACAATAAACAATGCCAGCTGATCAATTCATTGTAATTCACTTGCTCCTTCACATGTGCACCCTTGAAATACCACATGAAACCCCACAGTTTCCAAAGAGGTTGGATTTCCTCTTCAAAATGTTCAAGTGTTCATTTTTTTTCCCATTTCATGAAGGTTTCGTGCCAACCCAGCCACATCAGCTCCGTTCGACACCTTCCCCACGGCCAGGCAGCTGTGGAAAGCCAAGCAGCACCGTGCCATCGTCCAACATCTCCGGAGGCGGTGGATCAGGCGCCACCTGGGAAACGGCCATGGGAAAATCACCGGTGGAAGCAGGGAACAAAAGGGAGTTCAGATTAGTTGAAATATGCCGAAAAAAATGATAAACGAAGGGATTGATGAAGGCGTAAAAAAAATCAGTACTTGAGCCTGTGAACAGAAATCTGAACTGTTCACTCCGAGGTGGAGGCTGCTTCTTCTGGCGCGGGAGGCGGTGGTACCTGAAGCAATGGGCATGGATGTTTATGTCATCATGAAACACGGAGGCATTGCAGAAACACATGCAGACAACCATGTTACTGTAACACATGTATCAAAATGATGGTGATGTTATGTTGTTATGTTGTCTGACTATGTTGTTTTTGCTGCTGTTGCTGATGTTGTTGTTGTTGTTGTTGTTGTTGTTGTTGTTGTGGTCGTCGTCTTCTGTCCCCGGTAGATACACAAATCAAACAAATAATGAAAGTTGAACATGGGAAAATGAATTGATCCCACATATCATGAAACTGCCTCTGTACACAACCTGCATATAACAAACAGGATGTGGACACATGCTATAATCAAGCTATACAGATACTGTAGCAGGTAGTGTATCATGTAACATCATGTAACATCTTGGTATCAACATGCCAAGCTTGCCAGGATCATGGCATCCCAGGGCACTGCTTCGGCCGTCCGATGCCAGGCACTCACCAGCGGCAAAGACCATTCACCTGAGCACGGAAATGTGCTTGGATCCGAATGGGTATAATTACGACGAATAGCAGGGTAAACAATGGATGTATTTATATGTATATATACATAATAACTAGTATATATATATAATTATACTATTTAGAATGAATTTAAGGGGGCCTCGGAAAATATAGAAAATTGGGAAACGATTCCGATTTGATGGCGTTGTAGTGAAAAGGCAATGACCTTCTAAACCACTCAATTTTGGGATACCTCACCTTGCAACAAACCCTGACAGTCCGATAGATATTGACCAGTTCCCACACATCATGCTATCTAACAGTATAATTGGTGGTTTCCAACCCCTTGGAAAATATCTGCCACTGGAGATAATCAACCAAGTTTGTGGAGGGAATCGCACATTTTCTGCACCGCCAAAGACTTCAGTCTTGTGCACAGCAGGTAAACGTGCAGAATATCACACCATGCTATACCTTACCGTACCTTGATTGCTGGAGATGACAAGGATTTCCCCCAATGCGGCCCATGATATACCATGACCCTAGGGTAAAGTAACATGGATGTGGAGAAGCCATCTTTACCCCGTGGAAAATCGTCCACAAAGGGTTGATTTTCCAGTCTTCCTCTTCAATATAGTCCACAAATGGTTGATGTTCCACATCTATGTTAGTTTACCCTAGGGTAACATGGCTTAACCATGATGGATCACTATGGGCATGTCTCCGCCTTCGTGACCTGAAGCTGGATGGAAATCGAGCCGGGCAAAGAGTCTGAACCTCGCAACGGACGGCGAAGTGGCGGCGGCGAAGCGGCGTCAGTGACCTGTGTCATTGCTACTTGGATGTGCGCAATGACAATGTCCAACCAATAAATATGGACATTAATAGTGATTTACACATAGGGTGAATGGGATTTAGCCATCTGGTTATGACTAACATAGCCATGGAAAATCACCATGCTATTCAGTTCGGTAAACCATCTATTTCTATGGACCATTTTCATCCATATATACCAAGGCTATGTTAAATAACCAGATGTAGATATTCAAAGGGTTGTATGTACACCCTTCCCCCGTTCATATCAAACACTGCCCCGAAACCATGGTGGATGTAGAGAATTCACACTTTTTTTTGGGACCAAACAATGGGGATGTTTAATATCAAGGGGATTGGGTTTAAGGATACATATAAATTATATGCTATAAAAATGTATAACTGCATAACTTATGTATACATAATCATCCAGAACATCTGATTCTTTAAACATCTTCTCATTCTAGTGCCGATGTTATGAAATATCCTTATTCTATCAATTCGATCTACACTGGAGGATGACTACGGGGCATCATGTCACGGTCGATTCAATTGAGCCCCAGCTGCTGGCACCCTGAAATAATGCCATTTTGGACCCAGGTTGAATTTCACAAGATTAGCTCCTTGCTTGGGCTAAGATGAAATGATTTAGCCACCCAAGGGTGCCATCGCCAGGTACTGGCTTGTCATCATTTCCCGCGCTTCATTTCCTGCAACATGCCTCGAATTTCAGATAGTTTTGGATGGACATGTCTCATCTAGGTATTTGATTTTCTTTCACAAAAACCAAATAACATGGCGATAGGCCCAATAATGAACCAGAATAAACCTACCATTTGGGAATTATCTGGTCACATTGGGGATAGTTCATACTCAGGTATACCACTTTAATTAATCACCAGATTATACTCAAACTATCTTAGCTATCTCAGCTATCTCAACCATCCCAAGTCTGGTTGAACAAACAAGAACCTATGAACTGCATTCATTACTGTAACCTATCCATCATGTCTTCATGACTAGGAACTGTCCAGTCTTCCGTTTGAAGCATTTGGAATTCAGCAGGTTCTGTGGCACCCTGCTGATATGTCACGGAGGGCGGCAGCTCCTGGCGTCGGGAAAACCATCGGGGTGGTAAACATAGCACCCATGAAATATGGAGATTTTGGGGGGTTGTTTCTCCTCCAGTAAAGGTTTGCATAACTATCGAAATTCCACCATTTTATAGCTGGGTAAACCAACGAACTAAATGGACCACTTTTAATGGAAAAACTGGAAATAGAGGGTATAGTAAAGGGAAACCGTGGAAACCCCAAAATCGATTCCAGAGCTTCGACAACTTGAAAGGGCTCCAAGGGGGTCCCACGGTGAACGGCCGGGTTCAAAGTGACTTGAGTTTGTCAACTGACCAAAATAAGGTGTTTTAAGACCTGGAACCAAGGGGAACTGCTAATTGATCAAACTTGCTGTACCCCAAAAAATATCCAATAACTTAAAGTTTTCCCCTCTTAAACCATCTAAACATATCTAGACCATCTATAATAACCATATATAAACAATGTAAAAAACTGTAAAAAAAAATGTTCTGTTTTCCTATGAAAGTCAACATTTCTTCATGATTTTTCGGCTCCCCCATGAAACGATCCCAGGTTTCCACTGAGATCCTCCACGTGGAAATGCAGCTCATCGGGTGCGTCGGGCGATGCCACCGGGGCACCTGCGGGGGCCCTCGTCAAAGCGGTTGTCACCATGATGGGATGACAACCAACTGATATTTAGCGCTTGTGGGATCATAACCTGATTTGAAACATGGGATTTACCATGAGTTTACCATGAGATCATAACCTGATTTGAAACATGGGATTATCAAATCAACTATGATCATAACCATCAAAACATGGGATTTCACCTGGCTTGATCATAGTTGACCATCAACGATTGGTGATTTCAGATGATTTACCAATGAGACCTGGGATAAGCCATGAAAAAAGGGCACGAATCCCATCGGGCTTTGCCTCAGTTACTTTCTTCGGATCCTCCCAGTGGTCCTGGGTCTGTGTAGAGATGGTTGTTTCTACATAGGATGGAAGATTACCCCAGCTTCAACAAGCTCGGAAGACCTCAGAAGTAAAATCATCTGTTTGAACAGAATGGTGATTTTTGTGCCTGCAAAGCTGCAAAGCAATATTTTTTGGGCTAAACCTTCTTGTGGCGGTTTCAGGCAGTTAGGTATGAGTAGCTGCGACAAAGTCCTTCAGTCTTCAATCCCATCTCTTGAAATCCCCCACTGAAACAACACGTCTTAATCTGCAAAGTGCCTGAGCAAAACTTTGTCATCGATTGGTCAACAGGGATTACTCTCTATGAAACGATGTGTGTTGTGGTCAAAATACCCTAAACATGGTATAATGTTAAAGCATATCTATATATATATATATATATATATTTACACTCTCATCCAATCTCGTCCAACCACCGCTCAAGTACAGGAATCAGAGGCCGGAAAAAAGCCCAATCTTTGAACCCTGGGTATCCTCGTTTTCAGATCCCCTGTTGGCGGTCCTTTTGGGAGGCTATAGTGTTGAGCAATGTTGAATCATTTGGTATCGGTATTGATATGTATTGACATGTATATTGACATATATTGACCCAAACTCGTGCTTTGTTTCGTCAGGGAATAGCAGAAATCTGAAGGACCAACTTAAAATAAGTCAAAAGTTCAATGAATCATTGAACAAAAGTAGATGAACAATAGACGTTAGACTATGCACAACGGCAAAGAAGAAACACGGTTGGACTATCCTACTTGTGAGCAAAAAAACGCATACTTCTTGGTCATTTTCCCTGTCTTTGCTCTTAAGTGCTCTTTAAACATTTATCACGTGTTGGCGGTAGAGTGTAATCTTTTTTGTGTTTGAACCTGACTAATTTTCTTTTTTGGTGTTGTAAGATGATAGCAAATATCCATATCTATGTATAGAATTGTATAGATATCTATAGATACAGTACTTAGACCCTCCAAGTACCCATAAAAACGACTATAGGTCCCTGTTGTCCAACGTACTTGGAGGGTCTAGGTAATCTATTCATACTCAATCCCTTTCATTTTGCCAAAAGAAAGAACGAGAAAAAAGAACGACACTTTATCACCCATCTCCGGTCTCAACTTGGCCTTCCAGGTCGTCGACTTCTGTGGCTGCCACGGCACCTGAATCATCTGCCGATAAACTGAATGGTTTATCAACATGTGACCCTGAGAAACTGGTGGATTATACTGGCCTGCATATGGTTGATGAATCGGGGATGGGGATGGTTCATCATTGTGGATCCAATATTCTCATTGACAGCTCCATTGATGTGCTACCAATTTTACATCAGTTGATCACCCAAGCAGTCCTTGATCAATGAGTCATTGTGTAGGAATGCAACTCAACGTCAACAGAACCCAGTGCTGGAATTCTGAACCCTGAGTCACTGAGGGAGCTATCCCAGTGATAACCCGGAGATTTGGGGCAGCGATGCTGCCCCAAAATTGGGCCCCTAGAGAAAGTGGTGTTCCATGCCGTACTGCAAGTACGACCTTGCATCATCTTTTCATTTTCCTACGTAACTCGAGAGGAAATTGAATCCAGCCGTTCCAGAGCAGCAGCATCAACATGTTTTTTTCAGAATCTATTCCGCGGTGAAATCCGACAGATATGCGCTTCCCGCACCACGGCACCATTCCTCAAAAATCTGGAAGAATGGACGCCGATTGTAATATTCTAACGCATTCACCAGGGTCGTTCCCCGACATCTCACGTTCCAAAGGTTCACAAATTTATCATCCAACATCGACGTGATGGAGTGCCACTCCTCCTTGGGACATTCGCGATAGATATCACGCTCCACCCACTGACACGCATCCATAGCAAAGGAGGGCCACTGCAAATGATATCGCAGCAGCAGATCCTCCACTTTGATTTTGGGACCTCCATACCTCAAGTTGCGGCTAGCAGCTTGAGGTTGTTTAGGAAACAAAACTGAAAGACCTTGTGGCCGTGCTGGTTGGTCGCAACATGATTCATACTACCACTTGGGTAAGTTTGGCTTGAGGTTTGAACGTCATTCCACTGAAACATCGAATTCACCCGACGAGAAGTTTTCACTATCAAGGTCAACATTGAACACGTCAATCCCTCTGAACACATCAAAGGGAATCATCATTCCATTTTGTTGGAAGTCAAGTGAAGTGGGTCAAGTAAATGTGATACTTGATAATCCACAACATGTTGGATAGTATAAGAACCTACAATGCCTACAATCATCAATCAACAGGGGGTTTAGCAGCCACTGTTTATGTGAAATTTGACCAACCCACCAGTCTTGGGACTCGGACAGGGTCTCAACCCGAACACATATATTATCCCATCGGGTGGAAGGCAAAAACAGAACAAAAAACGTGTTATGCGTGGTTAGGCTATACATAGTAATGCAATGAAATTAATATGTTTTGTGAACGGTATGTCCCTGTCCTCGGAATTCCGCATTCTTTAACAAAAGTTAGCCATTCCGAGGTACCTGGCATATTCATCGCAAAACATTCTCATCAAGCCTTCCTCATGAGCATCGAGCAAATCCGCGTCAGCCCCAGAGAGACATCCCATGAAGTTCATCACGAAAGGACTCCGCGCGAATCCGCACCTTGTTTCGAGGTTTCGGGGTCCGAGATGTCGGGGATCATGGGCTTGGTCCCTTTGTAGAACGGTTGGTTGAATGGATTTGCCAGTTCATGGATTGTGATGCTTCCGATGGGATAATAACTATAATTGTAAATGAAACATACATATATATAATTATACATAAGTACGAGTAAGTAATAATAATAATAAAATAATAATAATGATGATAACAATAATAAGGCAATAATAATCATCAATCAACAGTGGTGTCTCAGCCACTGCTCAATTGAGTTAGTTTATAACTAGCCTATACACACAAAAAAAAATCTCTGCCAATTATCAGAAAAAAACAAACTGATGGCTTTCCATTAAGAAACAACAATATATACGATCACCTTCATCCACCTTCAACAAACTCACGTCACAGAGGGATTTACGACTCACCAGGCTTGTATCAAAGGCGCCAATCAAAAATGCCCACGTCGAGATCACCCTCATCGTCGTACCAAAGGTAAGCATTGTCCGCTTGCAAGTTCATGTGCATCGCACCCACAAAGTCACCTAGCTAACCAGACCACTCTGTCATTGGGCAGGATGTTTTTTCTTTTAAAATCTTGGGTGTGAATGGAAAGGGGTCAGAACGGCACTTATAATCCCTTCCCACTTTTGTTTACTGGAATACCACCCGAACAAAACCATGGTTTAATCTTGGAATGTATCGGATCTATCCATGAATTAATTGGGGCCCAAGCTTGGGGGTAGACACTAGTGAATGTAAGGGGGATACCCGATGCCAAAAACCGAAAAACAGCACCGGGCCACTGCTGTTGGCCAAAAACTGCCGGATATCATCGAAGAATGGAGCCATCGAGGTGATTTCTTCCTGCCGAAACGAGTACCCGGAGTTCGGTGCTGATTTCAGATGGCAAGAAAAAAACACCAAAAGTTTCTTGTGCATTTATCGTTTTATAGTACTTTATACACATTTTTTCCATTGAAGTCACAAATTTCCATGGTCATGTTTGCTGGAGAATGCTCCCACGGCAGGTTAGGTACTCCTGCAGTCTACTCCCAACTTTACGGGCACAGCAATCCCCAACTTTACGGGTAGGGACTCCAAGGATCCAACTCTCAACCATGAAAAAACTCACCAGTTCTTTTGTTGATATCCATTTGCAAACACCATTCGAACATTCGAAATGAAACAGAACCCTCACCTCCGTCCTTCATCTTCTTTAGCTTGTTTACATCCTTCCCAGCTGCTGTGAAAATCTGCGGGGCCACGTTGACCGCAAAGTCGATGCCTTTCTCAAGCATCGTGGAGCACCTTGTCTGACGACATGATTTAGTACCCCAAAAAAATCCAAGATTTAAAAACTTATCTTCTCGTGTTTGTTTGGATAATAATTAGGCAGCCTTGATTTTTGGACACATTCCAAGCGGTGGGCAGACCCAACTGCCATTCCAAAAATAATGTGTGTATATAATCAGGGTTCAGATAAGGGGGGAGAAGTTGTGCAGAGGCTTTTGGTAGGTACAAAACGCAATGCATAGGGTGCGCAACTACAAAATTCAGTGCATGGTACCTTTTTTGCAGCTACAAAATACAGAACACAACCTTTTCTGACTCGGAAAATAATTCAAAATCAGCACTACAAAATCCAATGCATCTGAAGT
>Ga0126342_10011076_pt1 | contig 16120 bp, 10 predicted proteins | sample Cyp1metagenome_FD_92528 | JGI IMG/M metagenome (GOLD analysis project Ga0126342, IMG submission 92528) | Coral microbial communities from Lord Howe Island, Old Settlement Bay, Australia - Cyphastrea 1 metagenome | ecosystem: Host-associated > Invertebrates > Cnidaria > Coral ... | reverse complement strand
TTAACCATTGTTAACCATTGTTAACCACTGTTAACCATCACTAACCATCATTCACCATGACGCTCCCAAGATGTGATGTATTGTTATGTGATGTATTGTTATGTGATGTATTATCATGTGATGTATTGTTATGTGATGTATTGTTATGTGATGTATTGTTATGTGATGTATTGTTATGTGATGTATTGTGATGTGATGTATTGTCATGTGATGTATTGCTATGTGATGTGTTATGTGATGTATTGTTATAGTATTGTTATGTGATGTATTGTTACCGCACTACACTTCATCCGTAACTCGGAAGTTTGCTTCCCAATTTCCTTTGATTAGCCATTGTGAACCACTGTTAACCATCAGTTATCATTTTTAACCATTATGAGCTATTATTAACCATTATTAACCACTATTAACCATCATTAACGATCATTAACATCAGTAACCATTATTAACCATCATTAACCATTATTAACAAGTATTAACCATTGTTAAGAATTGTGAACCGTTATTTTATAACCATGGTGAAAACCAGTCCCATCATTCACCATGACATTCCCAAGATTTCCAGGTGTGGATCATCAAAATCGTGGCTGCCTTCCTTTCTGCCTTGGAGCGGATCTCCCCGGAGCGACGCTCCGAACTGTTGGACCTGAAAGATTCCTGGTGGGTGGTTTTTCGGATGGTGAAGGATGGCTGATGGACCATTGAAAATTTAGCCTGGTTGATTGGTTACTAGAGGGACTTATAAATATACTACCTAATTCACTGGGGATTATGATGGGCCCCATGGTAGGGAAACCTTTTTCAACCAACTAGTATAATGACATGGGATAGGGGTATTTTTAATGGTTCATTTTTTATGGGAAATATAATATAGGAGATCTATGTTTTTTTTGGGAAGAAATGCAGAACACCTTTGTTTCAACATTTTGCGGAGAACAAGATAGGACATCGATGGACAATGGGCATTTTATGTAAAAATGTAGGAAATCTATGAAAAAAAAAATGATGGAAACATATAGGAAATCTATGGAACATTTGATTTTCTGGACAATTTGAGGAAATCTATTGAAACGGGGAATTTTCAGCGAAACATATAGGAAATTTGTGAATTTTATGGATGATGTACAGGAATGGACATTGTACCAATACGGATTCCTTTTTGGACCGTTTATGTGAATTAGATTTTGGAATGGTCTATCTATTGTAATGGCTTCTCCTGGGAAATGGATGAGACTTACCTACCAGGATGGAATGGCGTACCATGTTGACAAACCTAGATGACTTTTGTTTCAACCTGGCTGTGCCCATACATGGTACATTTTAATCTTCCAATGGGTAGGGATGATTACACAGCAAGACATTTCCTGATGTTCGAAACCCGCCTGGGATAGGGATCAGAATCCCAAGTGATCCGCTCATATTGGGAATGGGTTGATGATGGGAGATCCACGGAGACTCCAGCATTTGAAAAACATCTTCCTTTTTTTGTTGATGTTCCAACAACCTCCAAGGATGTGGCTGTTCACAGGGTCTACTGGTAGCTCGTGTTGACCCAGCGCGGGGCAAGTGGCGTGACCACTTGAACACCCTGCGTTTTGGTACCTAGAAGTGACCAGAAAACGTCCACTTGTGTAGTTTTTTTATCTGTGGAGCGGACGGCAAGTGTCGTGTTTATCAAACTTTTGGGTGGTGCTCATTTGTTGACATAACACCAGTCACGCTTGGCCTGACCAAGCTGCTGGATGTTGGCCCAACTTTGGGAATCACCGTTCGGAGAATGCGTTTGGGCCAAGCAAACATGTACAGGGCGTTGTACAGTCTAATTAAGATTTAGTTAGGCCGACAGGACGTGTTTTCCATCTTGTCAGCTACGCCTGTCAAGATACAGAATTTTGGACTGCGAACGGGTCCTCATGGGGGAGTGTTTTTTTCTCTAAACAGGGTTACAAAATCTGGCATTTTTTTGTTATGTGACAAAGTCAAGGTGGGGCTTAAGGCTTAAAACTTAACTCAGCAAGGGCTGTCATATGCTGTCACATCTACAGACTTTTGTGATAGAGTTCAACTTTTCATTTGAGGCTTACAGAGAAATACAAGCAATCACTTGCAATTTAAAACACAATAGAAAAATAGAAAAACGTCTGCTGCACCACATGCTATAAAAATGGGTAGCTTGTGCATCTCGGAATAGAAGTATACAGTATCAATAGATGGATAATAAATGGCTAGTGTGAAAGAGGCAATGTATAACTTTGGTTGCTGGAAGCATTTGATATGATATAGTGGTTTATTCATCAACTTGCTTAACTGGTATCATGTCAGCACACAAATTGTATATTACAACAGTTCATTTACTCTATGATAAACATGTAGGCGTTCATCGGGATACATGCAACCACATAACAATCTATCTAAGAAGGGGTGGGAATGTTGCAACTCAAGACCTAGGGTAGACCTGTCCAGTTTTTTTAAAGTCTTGCAGAGCTTTGCAGAGAAACACATGTTTTTCGTTTGGTGCGTATGCAGGTTTGATGCATCTAGTTTTTTTTCCCCTGCGCCTGTAAGTGTTTTGTGAGGTCAGAGTCACCAAACCTGCACAGGCACCTAAGAAATACCCCCCAAGAAAAACACCAGATGCCCAACCTGCACAGGTCTTGTAATGACTAAAAACGGTGTTTTACCAGGGTTTCAGCCCATCTAAGTGCATACAAGATCGGTATTTGCAGTGGTTTATTTTATGATCATGCTTCATGAAAATTCACTCTCCCATGGGAACCCGCTCTCGCGGAAAACTACAGCCTTTTCGATGAACGACGCCGATAGGGACTTTGGCTTGTGTCCACAGTGGTTTCACATGATGTGCACAGGCAGAAAGGCAGGTACCATTCATCGATGGAATGGTTGAGATAGTTGGACAATGTTGGAAAAAAGTGCAGCAACATTCCTTGCCGCTTGCCGCTACATGTCTTGCTGGAGCCGGATTTTTTGATTCAAAAACATCTACAGGTCCCACCTTTTTGACCCTGTTGTGAAAACAGCGCAGAGTACCACTGCATTCCCACAAGAAAGAATTCTTAAACGTTTTCCATGGTCCTATTCTCCAAGAATTGGACGAAGAGAACGCCACAGATCCTTCAATTTTGTGGAATTTCATGGATTTTCTGCTCAAGGAAGTCGCTGTTTGAATGGGCCGCTAGAGCTGCGGGTCTTAGGCGACTAGGGTGGCTGGCACCCAAACACCAGACAGCCGTTACAGGCGGGTGTTGTTGGGGTGAGCATATCAAAACAAATGCATCACCAGGTTGGGGTTGTTCAACTCTTGAAAGATCTGCTGAAATCTGAGAATTTCTCCATTAGGTTGAGTAGTTATGAGTAGTTTGAGAGAGCTAAGTGACTGTTGTTGTCACTCTTTTTCGCCATGAAGGGATGGCTGAACCTGCCCAGCCCCTGCCCACGAAATTTGGGGGTTCTGTGGTCCCAAACTCCGGTAGCAGCCGGTCAACCTGAATACAGTAGGTAGTGGAAGTACCCTCTGGTTATTTAACATAGCCATGGGAAATGGCCCATTTATAGATGCTTTACCTATTAATAGCATGGTGATTTTCCATGGCTATGTTACGTAACCAGATGGTAATTGAGATGATTCACTTCAACCAACAATGTTTGATGCTGGATTCCCTATGTTTGGTGCTGACTTCCTGTGTGTGAACCCCCGCTTTCTTGGTTGCAATTCCAATAAATTCGTTAGTTCGTTAGCGGTAATCCGCGGAAATCCACAGTTTAACTAACTTGCGGTTAGTTGGTTCAGTAAACATCTTTTTTGGATGCTAATAAACATGGTTCAGCTGGCATCCACTATTTTTCCAGTTGACAATTGTCCTCATCATTCCTATCATTTCTCACCATTTTAGCACCTTATATCCCTACCATATCCCCATTATGGTTAGTTTAATCCCAATACAACAGCCATAGTTGGTTCATTCATAGGTTATCCGAATTTTATAACCAATATACAACTATCACTATTATCACTGTTTGGGGATTATCGCCAACAACTATTTATTGATTATAATATGTATGTCCCATTATATATCCACATGATTTCCCCATCATTGTTAGTTTATGTCCTTGTTATGGCAATGGGTAGTTTAATCAATTTTTAGTTCCCATAGTTTAAGTATATTCCCACAGGTACTGTAAACTTTATTGCCGAGAGAAGTGTTAGAAAAATCCTAGTAGTTCACCAGTACATCACCTTATCCCCATTTTATCCGCAATAGTTATCACCAGTAAAAGACACCATTGGGGGATTATCCCGCTAGCTGTTGTAATTAATCGGAGTGGGGGTTAGTTCACGTGTAGCTAGCACTGGAAATCACGGATTGCTAATTGTTAAATAATGTGTTTGCGTTGTTACTTTAAATCCGCAATTCATCGGTAGGTTAGTTGGTTCCACCCCCCGAGTTCGAGCGTTGTGGTTGTGGTCGCTAGGTGCTCATGACAGCGATGGTGCGGCTTTCCCAGTTCCTGGAAGGGGCCGGATTTGACCAGAATTTAACCAGCCAAGCATGGAGATTTCACCATCTGGGCAGTAATGGAAGGGTACGTATTGGTCAAAATTGAATGGATGTCTACATGTACATGTGTGCGTTGCATGTATGTGTACATGGTTGTATATGTATATGGACATTATAATATATATATACATACATATGATACACATGCCTAGAAGTAGGTCGGTTCTAATTTGAGATACCCTTACAAGCCGCTTTGAAGCTCAATTCGCCTGCGCAGATGGTCTCACTTTTTTCCGCATTTTTCAGCACTCTCAACTCAATCCAAAAAATCACCGAGTTAGCTGTATAGGACTGTATAGGATGAATATTTGTTATATAATTGATTATAATTGTGAGTATCATTCCCACGATTTATCCTCTTTAAGTTTACAGTTGTATCACGAATAGGTTATTTTTCATATCCATTATATCAATGTTGTTGGTCATCAATTATACAAGGTGGAGACCCCAGTTATAAGTTGGTTTAAAAACCGGATTAACTATAGTTATATTCCACCAAAACAATATATATATATATATACGCATACATTGATGTCATTTTATTTCCTTTATTTATGATCCGGTAATCAAACGTGGCTAGCCGGAAAATCCCCAAACTAAATGGAGGTTTATAGCTGGGAAATTCATCTATACGTGGGTGACTTTCAACTGCCAACCACGTTTGATTCCCATGTGGTAACAATATCCATATTGGTAGGTTATATAACTCAATGGCCATTTCAGGTACCTAAATTGGAGGTACTTACCATATATAAGGCCTATGTAAGGCCTAGGTAAGGAAATATCCCCATAAAATATGGCCTTATATGGTACCGTACCTCCATTTTTGGATACTTGAAGAACCACAATTATAGGGGCTATATCCCAACTGATGGAGGTTAAAATCCGATAGTTGTAGCTGTTAATAACCCCAACTGCACCCCCAAGAAGAATATATCCCTTCAGTTTACAACCAATAGAACTACTATGGTTCATTGTAGATATGGCTATGAGTCAAAATCGGGTACTCCAAGACTTAGATGGTTAAGACATGTTAAGACTAAAAATTGGGAAAAAACTGAACAGTCCCCTGGGTCTTAAATGGTCTTGACCCATTCCCATAGTTCACTGATCTTCCAGCCCAGGTGATGGGAATGGGAATGGGAATGGGCCGCGGGCTGGACCCTTTGCAGGTGCCGGAGGGAACAAGGAATTCAAGAAGATTTAACCGGATATGATGGGGATATAATGGGATTTGATATATATATATATACATATTGTATATTATATATATACATATTGTACATATATATATACACATACACACATATATATAGATTAGATAGATAGATAGATAGATAGATAGATAGATAGATAGATAGATAGATAGTTGGATTTGACATACTGGGATTCAATATACTGGGGTTACTACAAACAGGGATAGAATTAGATCAAGTAAAATTGTATATCATGGGGATATAATAATGGGATACAATGGAATATCATAGGGATACAATGGAGTACATAATGGGGATACACGCAAAAATGCGTGGATTTGACGAATCAAATGCAGGGATTTGAACTCCGGGAGCTAACCACGAAACATGGTACTTTGACAAGTCATCTGTTTCCCATCAGGTTTGCTGATCCCTTGACCAAAGTCAGGATGACCATCTTAAGGGCTTCGGAACCATTCAACCAACTCATTCAGGCGATGTTTTTTGGGGGCCACCTGTCACAGGGTTCCCAAGCTCTACCAACATCAGCTTGTTGGGAGCGAAACACGATCAAAGCAAGAAAAACTTCAGGGGACCGGGCGACAACAACGAAAATTGGGTTGATTTCATCAAGCAAACATGGGTGTGTTCACTTCCTAAGTTCACTACATTCAACTGACCTGAAGGATAGTCTCCGAGGCCACCAACAAAAATGTTTATTTCACCAACAATCATTCACCATGTACCAAAAACAAACAGGACATCTGGATAATTTAGAGTCCCAAAGTTGAGTTGAGTAGATCAAAGATGATTCAACAATTTCGGCCATGGGGACATCCCCGAACTTGCCATGGAGGTTTTGTTTGCCATGTGTGATGACACCGAAGGGCTGGATCACGTTCTTATTGATGAAATCCATATTTTTTGATAGCTTCAAATCATTCAAATCCCGATTCTTGCTGGTGAAAGTCCAGTTTTCATAGGTTCCATCCATTTTTTGTTCGAAGCCAACCGGTGTCAGGGCCAGTGGACCTGCCAATGCGGCTTCCGTAGCTTAACGAGAAAGGGATTGAGAGGGGTGCTCCATGGTTGAGACCCTTTGGACCTGGCAAAACATCACGGTTTTACACAACCAACCGGTGATTAGCGGTTTCAGATGGTTGATGATATACTTCGTGGACTCTGGAGATTTTCGACGTTGGCCAGTTGGATTTAGTTGCTGTGATGGATAGCTGGGTGAAGAATCGGTTGATAGTCGTTGATAGGTCGATTTTTAAGTCACAACTGATGGGGACAACAAATTGGAGGATACACAATTGCCAATTGACCTCAGAACTCATCCGAGGAAATCAATGAACTGAGGCATTTGCTGTTTTCACATTTCCATATGATATATATTTCCCCGTGATTTTTGTTCGGCTTAGATGGAAGGCTTTCTTTTTCCCAATGGGCCAATGTTATTTTTCCAGTTTGAGAAAAACAGGAACCCCCCATGGAAATTTCGGCTTTTTGCCGAGGCAACAGAGACATGAACCAAGTTTGTGGTGGCAACGGCCCCATGGGCTGCAAGACACCCAAGCCGAAGGGCGCAGCGGGCGCAGCGGGTGCGGGGACCAAGGGGGGATCAACAGAATTTGAGCATGGAAATTGAGGTTTCCCGGGGTTCAGCATGGAATTTACCGTGTGAAAAATGGGGATTCAACATGAAATTTAAGAATGAAAGATGATGAAAGATGGCTTTTAAGCATTTTTGAACATGATTTGAGACAACCTTAAATAGCACGCAAGACTTATGAAATTAGGAGGCTATGGTTAGTCATGTGAAATGTACCCTCTGGTAAATCAACATAGACCCTGAAAATCACCAATGTTTAATGGTTTCACTAGTCTTCCAACCCCGATGACTGCCAGGGTCTATGTTAATTTACCAGAGGGTAACCGTTAAACAGCTGTTTCAGCTACAAAACAACCTACCTCTTTGGAATCATGGCTGAGGACCGGGTGCGGTACCATTGGCCTTTCAGGCGCAACGAAAAAATGGTGATTTTTAGAGTTGTTGCTTCAGTTGAAATGGTGGAAATGGTGGCTGTTTCTGGGGATAGAATTGGGGATAGTAACTGGCTATAGCTATGGAAATATGGAAACTGGCCCATTTAAGGGTAAGAAGGGAGAATAATGGGATGTGAATGGGAGAGTAATGGATTTACCCTCCAGTAGTCAAATGTTGCAAGCTTGAAAATCTCCAAAAAATAAATGGAGGTCTATAGCTGGGATAATCTATAAATCTGTGGTATTCTCCAGCTATGTTTGATTACGGGAGGCTACACACATAGATGTCTAGATGTATAGATGTGTAGATATGGTCATTTAGTTTGCTTGATTATACCTGTAATTATGTATACCTTGGTATCGTAGTATCTTAAGATGGTCATTTTATTCATATCTGAAAGAATCTTTATGATTTGAGATCTCATTGCCCTGGTTTCAGTTGCAATATCAAGCGTGAACATTTTCCATAGGATCACGGTGCCATTTGGAAGGTCTCTGAATACTGAACTTTAGCGCGAAACCATCAGTGATGGCAACATGGGAACATGGCAGGAAGGCATCATGGCACGAAAACAACTCATACCAGAATCCCTCTGTCCATTTTGAAGCCAAACAGGTCCCACCCAAAAATCTGCAGCCACGGATCCGAAGAAATTACTAAACTGCCCCAACAAAAGCAACAACAAATGGCACTTGGATCAGTTCCAGGGCAAGTTTTTGGATCGCAATGGAGTTGTGCCACTTGGAATCCATCGGTCTTCCCATCCAGCGCCTGAACGGCGCGGGGCTGAACGGCGCGGGCCCAGCGAAGGCACCGCAAGTGAAACCAGCCGCACTGAACGGCGCCAAAAGCGACCGGGAGATGAAACCCCAAAACGCCCTGCAGCAACCCGCCGCCCATGCCACGCGACCTTTGTACATGGATGCTCGGGTTTGCTGGTGTGGGGGATTTTCTGGAAGTTTCGATGTTCTGAATTTCTTGAAGTTTCACAAATGACAAACCCCTATGACTGCAGCCTCCAATGTGTCAGCTCCAAGGATGGGACCTACGTGTTTCACTGCGAAGCTTCGGTGGAATTGCTGCAACTCAAGGAGGAAGATCCATCGATTCTGTTGGTTGAGCTGGAACAAACCATCTTCCACCCACAAGGAGGTCGACGGATGGCTGGGAAGTAGGAAACGACGTTTTTTTTGTGCTACAATATGGGTCCGTAAATAGGGGACATGAGGATAATCGGAATTGGGGTACCCTATTTTCAGCCAAACCCATATACCTGGAAGCGCCAAAAAAAAAGTTTTTGGAGACTTAAGCACTGGAAAAACATGTCTCAATCCATAACCCAACATTGTTACCCACATTTTTATTTCAACATGTGGCCAACATGTTACCCATCATATCATCACCAGCAACATATCCGATATCGTAGGTGGTCAACCCAGCGACACGGGGATCTTGAAGGCAGATGGTCTGCCGGATCTCACGGTGACCTTTGTGTGCAAAGACAAAGCCAAGGAGCCGAAGGGGGCTGGGAAGCTTGAGGATGATGGCAACCAGCAAATTGGATTTTACCATAGATACACTCTGGTAATTTAACGTAGCTATTGAAAATGGCCATAGAAATAGTGAGTTTTCCCATTAAAAATGGTGATTTTCTATAGCTACGTTAGTTTACCAGAGGGTATGTGTGATGATTTCATCATATTTCATATGGATTTCGTGCAACTTGCCAAATTATTCTTGGGATGAGTTGTGTGTATTCACCGTGATTGTTGCGAAAATATCCCCAGTGATCACCATAAAATCCCATGATATTCCATGATCATTCGGCTGTTTTAGCCATACTTCATCATATTTCCATGATGATCTCAGTCATCTGAATCTCAGGAGGGTGTGATTCGCCACGAGTGCAAAGGCTCCACAGATGAGCTGCAAAAGTGGTTGCGACGCTCCCAGGACCGGTACATCAACGAGGATTAAACGGGGATTTCACCAGCAAGAACTACGAATTTAGGCAGCAACAAAAATGGGGATTGAGCCTAAAACAAAGATGGTGGATTTATGGCGACTTTATATAATTGAGATGATGATTGATGGATATTGATGGTGACTTTCAGCAAACATGGTGATACATTTGTGCTCACCAATCCATATACATCGACTGTCGACCCATAAATCCGCTCGCCTACTGAAAACCAACAGAAACCAATCCTTGGGGGCCCTTCTTGCAACAACAATGGTGGATTTACAGTGATTTTGCAAACCCAAATAGGGATTTTATTTGCTCAGACGTGGAATTTAGTCCAAGAACAGGTGAAAACCCACTACGGGTAAACTGACTGGTGGAGAGCGAAAACCAAAGCCACTGATCTTCTGAACCAAAGTAAAGTACACATGCTCCGTTAAAATAAAACTAGGTTTTTAGAAGAGATATAAATCACTATAACTAGATAAAATAGGTCTAAGTTCGTTTTTCTCCTCACTTTCCACCATTTTTTTCTGGTGGAAAGCCGTTCTTTCACCCATGTCCTCGTTGAAAGATCGTCTCCCTTAACGGCCGTAACCGGCCAGGCGTCGGCTCTCCAGGTGCGTTGCCTCGTGGATGAGCTGCAGCGCCGAAGGAACGCGCGGCTGCACTCGGCGGGGCATCTGTTGGACGTGGCCATCTACGAACTGGGATTCAGGTGGGGCTGGTTATATGGCAGGGGTTGGTAACTGTCCCATTTTGGGAATATTGGACATCACCTTATAGTAGCCATTATAGATCATATACCCTCTGGTAAACGTTTACATAACTATGGAAAGATCCACCATTTTTAATGGGAAAATCCACTATTTCTATGGCCATTTTCAATAGCTATGTTAAATTACCAGAGGGTATATGGTAGGTGGGTTATGACTAACATAGCCATGGTATAGGTTCATATAGATTCTAGATGGCCCATAGAAAATAACCAGATGTATATGGTGGGTTATATGAGTGGGTTAATGGTGTTGGTTATATGGTAGTGAATATGGGGGTTGATGGTGGTTCTGATGGTGGTGAATATGGGGGTTATAGTGCTGGTGATATGAGTGGTGAAGAATATGGGATAGTTCATGGTTAATGGTGATGATATTAGTGGTTCTATTAGTGGTTAGTGGTGGTTAATTATATAATGTTTAATTAATGTTATTGGTGGTTAGGAACTGCTTAGGAACTGGGGTTATTCCATGACATTCCATGTTATTTCTATATATTTCGATATTCAAGAAACTATAATATGAAGCTATTTGATTGATCCTCCAAGTACTGTAGTGGTTCATAGGGGTTAATATTGGTGAATGGTTATATAATAATATGGGATAGTTGATGGTTAATGGTGGTTAATGGTGCTTAAGGATGGTGGGTGATATGCTGTATGTATATAATTATATATATATATATATTATATTACTATCTATTAATCATATTTTGGTGGGATGATCCTCCAAGTAGTGGGTTTTTTTCGTGGCCAATGGTGGTGTTTCTGCACCATACGGATAGTCAATGGCTAGTAACCGGGGTTAGTTCACAATCTTCGAAATGGGATAAGATGTATGGGATGATCTTTTCTTGATTCAGAACAAGAAAACCCATAGGCTGGTTGGTGGTTTGGAACATTTTCCATCTATTGGGAATACTAAAAATCATCCCAACTGACGATATCAAAAAAAAATTAGAGGGGTAGGTTCAAACCACCAACCAGTAGGTTATGAATAGTATTCTGGGTGGGAGCAATTTGGGGTGACACAACTCTTTGTTTTTCACCAGAATGGGGATCTTCGGCAACGCGGTGAGATTTTCCACGGAAACATCAACATGGAGATGTAACCAACCATGACAACTGGGGATTCAGCACTTGACAACTGGTGATTTTACTCGGACATTGGGCCTTTTATCGCACCCAAGAAGTGTTTTTTTCTCCAGAAACTGTGGTGTTTCCAGCTGCAGCTGGTCAGGTGGCAGGCTGGAAAGGGATATCACTTCGAGGAGGGACCCTATGTGGAGTACATCCCGACCAAGGAGGGAAGACAGTTTCTCGAAAAATGACTTTTTTCAGGGCGAACATTTTTTCGGGAAAGAAACATCGACTTCCCCATTGAATGGCCAACCATCAGACACACCCAGATTTTTTTCGGATCATCCCATCTAACCATCCTGTTGTTCACCTGTGTTCCTTATTCAGTACCATGATCATGGTACATTTTCTGTCCACGGTGATTGTGAAGTCTAGGAAATATAGTACATATACAAATTATACAAGGATTTTTCAAGTTATACAAGGATTGAAATCATCAGCTGTTAAAGTACTACTGTACAGAGATTGCAACTAGACTATCTAGATTGCAACTAGACTATCTAGATTGCAATGTTTTTTTTTAAATACATTATCAGCTACAATCAGCATCAGTCGTTACTATTCCTGATCCCGTCGGATAGAGACAGCGACCCTTTGATAGCAGGACAGCAGCAGGACGGACAGCAAGACAGGAATTTCGACGTGAGAAAAAGATAAACTGCAAAGGTGCAACATTTGCAAATTTGCATAGTTTGCAAAATTCATTTGTAACTTTGCAAAATTTGCGAACTTTGCAGAAATCCGGTGGGTTGGTGCTTGGGGTACCTTGTCCTTGTGTCTCGTTTGCTTGCCAGCCTCTGAAAATTTCCTTTGTGGCTCGTTTCGTGCCGTTTGGTGCTTGCACCTGCTTCGTCGCTGGTTTTTTGGCGCTTGCCTGTTTTGGCGCGGTTTTCTTGATGGTTAATCCCATAATCGCAGAACGATCCCATCAATTACAGTAATATCATATTGTTGTGTAGTTCTATCTCATTAAAGCTTCCCATTCAAATCCATTAAATCCCAACTTTTTGTTCTGGTCCAATCCCCCCTCCCAGGTTAGATGTGAAGGATGCCAAGGCGAAGGATGCAGCCATCACTGAGATCTCGCAGAAGATGAAGGCGAGCCACCATTGTTTTGGCTCCAAAACTGCTGGGGAACTAATGGAGATGTCTGGACCTCTCTTGGATTGAGGAAATGCTTGGGACATGTTTTTTTTTTTTTCCCCCTCTCCTGTGAAATTTCTGCTTGGTGAGATATTCTTGGATACCCCATATTTTTTCGGACGATAATTGTTGTTTTGATCCCCAGTTCACTTTTGTTCCTCTTCAGCCCATCTATGTTGGTAGCACCAATTCTTGCAGCCCCACATTCTTTTTTTCTGCATGCCTTAAATGCAGTCAACATTGACATTCACCCCAGTCATCATTAGAAACCAGTAGAAACCATTAAAAACCATTTAAAACCATTAGAAACCATTAGAAACCATTAGAAACCATGACAATTTTGATGAACACTCGATGATATGTTGACCCGAGAATTTGGGTCCAACGATCTGAATCCGGGGGTCTTCATCTCCACAGAAAACGCAGAAAGTAAGTGGATAGTAGCGATATTATACGACACTTATATATTACTGTACATCCCCAGGTATTAATATATATATATATATAATATATTATATATAATATATATATATAATATATATATTATATATATATGGGTTGCTGTAATGGATGTGTATATATGTATATATATATATAGAGGTATGTATGTATAAAAACCCAGCTTAGCTATCAGCAAGCGACTACATCCATAGACATTACCATCGCCAGGAGTTGATCGCCAAGAACGTCCCCACAGAGGTGGGTTTTGTGGACGGCATGCGCACGGTGAAAATGGAGGGCGTCTCCTGTGGCTGCGGTGGCACCCACGTGGAGGGCAGCGGTGAAATTGGGGAGGTGCAAAAGGGATTGGGAAATTCTGGGTAGATGTGAACATGGGGATTTTTTGATGGGGGATAATCATGGGATTCTGCGGGATTTTAGAGGATTTTTTTTGGATTTTATCGGATGTTTATAGAATTAAATGGGGTTTTGTAGTGAAAATCGTGGGGTTATTTAATGTGGTCTACTCTCATTTATGGGAATCTAATTGGGATTGTGACAATGGGGATATATAACCATATGATGTTTGGGATTACTTATACTTTGGAGAAATCAAGCCCTAACAAAACAGTAACAGATGACCCTTTCGAGGTGAGACACATGAGACATTGACTAAAGGAGCAGCCATCCAATCAGTGGTTCATTCGTGGACCACGCAATTTTGGGCTTGAATTCGAGCAACTTCTATTTGTTTTGGCTTTGCAATGAACGATAAACACATCCGACAACCATCTTAGTTGATATTAAATAATTACAAATTCTAAACATACATATTGCAATACTACTGTAACTGGTGCTTAGTAGGGAATAGGGGAATGGGATGATGGTTAGTTATAGATCATTCCCCATATTCCCCCATCTTGATTGACCCAAGTTAGATGTGCCACTGTGGATGGAAGAAATCCTGCACCACCAAAAGGATGGTAGATGATGGTAGAACACCTATAAATAATGGGGTAAATCACCTATCAGCTGGTGGATTTCGCAACCATCCACAGCAAGTCTACTGTAGGTGTCCATCAAGAAGATCCAAGCGAAACAGGGCAACATCCGGGTGTCCTACGCGCTGTGATGCGCTTGTCAAAACGGGACGCCGCGCCTGGAGAAGTGTGGCGATGGAGGAGTTTCGGAACATTTTTTTTGGGAAAACCCACTATAAATATCTGCAAATATCTACAAATTACAACTATCCATCAAGATGAAGATGTTACATAAACATATTGAACAGATGGGATTTCCGTGGAATTTTCCATGTTTTTGGCAAAATGGGGGATGTGAAGCATGATGTGTAATGTATATATATAATTATATATATATTATTATATATTATTATATTATATTATATTATATTATATTATATTGTATTATATTATATTATATTATATGATATTATATGATATTATATGACTTGTTGGTAGTTGCAGAATGTTGCAGATACATTTGTTTGTTGCATCTTACCTTGGATGAACCAAAATCCGGCGCGCAGGCTGCACCACAACAGGCGATACCTGCCGTGTCCTATGCTCCGGTACGTCAAGGTGTGGTGCCAAGCATCAGTGGGTGGTTTTCCGCTGGGTAAGTGGGATATTAGTGGTTTCCTGAAATAGGGTACCCCTAAATCATCCATTTGAGCTTGGGATTTTCCGTTATAAACCATCCATAAAATGGGTAGCTCCATTTATGGAAACCCCCATATTAGTGGTTTCAAATATAACCTTCTATGCCTGAAAACTGGGACGATAATCCCACATGACAGATACATGATTCTTGCAGGGGGATCGAAGTCGCCGACCAGCAACACCCCGATCGAATGGCAGTGTTTTTCACCAGTTTTTTTCAGGGCAACGTGTGAATTCAGTGGTCACAAATGACACAAAAAAATAGGCAGGTTTTACCCTCTGGTAAACTAACATAACTATGGAAAATCACCATAGAAATAGTGGATTTTCCCATGAAAAATGGTGGATCTTTCCATAGTTATGTTAAATTACCAGAGGGTACACCCAGTTTGGCGTTTGCTATAGCCGCTGGAGCTCCAAAAAGCCGCCTTTGGAACGGCTTTCCCGGTTTTCCATAGCAAAATTCGTAGGTTTTCACGTCTTTTTTTTTTCGGATCCCCCAATTTTTATAGCTTGGTACCAGCTCTTAAAAGCAGCTTGGTCAGGACGTTTCACTTCATGGTCCTGATATTCTTTGATTTAGACACATTTCAATGGCCCAATTTTCCATCTCTGATGGTCCCAGAAGGATGGGTATAGGTCGTGGGGACCATCCCTGCAACGACAGCAAGGACCGTTGGTTGCATGTCCTATCTGATAGGTGACCCAATCCCATCTACTGAATAACCTTGGTTAATAAAGAATTCTCAATTGTTTGAACTTGCCATCATAAATCAACTACTAGACTATTAGCATAGATAACCACAGAACAACAATAAGATCACAATAACATGACAATGAAACCATAATTTCCTCAATTTCTTGTTTCCGCGCGGTGGCAGGTAAGGGTGCGATGGTGGCAAGGACCACGCCCTACGGATTCGGTGGCAAGGCACGTGGCCCAGTCCAACTCCGAAGCCATCCATTTCCAGTTGGTGTTTCGAACTTGTGTTGTTGGTTTTTACGTCTAGATTATATAATTCTAAAATTCAGTATGCATACCAGTAGTACCGCACAAGGCGGTGGCGGAAGTTTCAGAATAGGAAACCTATAGGAGACGTTGGTTGTTGTGAATCACGGATGGCAGAGCGAATCCACTGATTGACCGAAAGGTGGT
>Ga0126342_10011075_pt1 | contig 16120 bp, 15 predicted proteins | sample Cyp1metagenome_FD_92528 | JGI IMG/M metagenome (GOLD analysis project Ga0126342, IMG submission 92528) | Coral microbial communities from Lord Howe Island, Old Settlement Bay, Australia - Cyphastrea 1 metagenome | ecosystem: Host-associated > Invertebrates > Cnidaria > Coral ... | reverse complement strand
TATATATATATGATTTATTATATATATAATATATTATATTAATATATATATATATAGAATATAATATATATTTGTATTATATATATATATATTATTATATATATATATTATATATATTATTATTATATATATATATATATTATTATATAAATTATATATTATTATATGTATATATATTATACACATACAATACCGTCCACTACATGCCAGGGACTGTAGGTTTTCAGTTTAGACCTTTTTTGGTTGGTCTGGAATGAAGGACCTTATGTCGAAACTGTCAGACCCTACCCTAGGTTTCCGTTTCCAAGGTCTACCATGGTGGTACTTGTATCATGTTAGATGGCAGGGAACACTTTAGACCTCAACTCCTGGAAACACTTGAGACCTCTGGGGTTTCCAACCTTGGAAAAGAAAGTGTTCTGCAAGTTCCTTCGGCCCCATTCGACCTCTGGATCTCCATTGCTACAAAAACTTGGCACCCCAAAAGCTTGCGAAAATCACAGGGTCCTTCGACCCGATTCGACCTCTGGATCTAACATGGAATTTCATGTTCAAGCAATGAAGAAAAACTTACTCCAGATATGTTCTTCCTTCAAATCTGACAGGTCTATGTTAATGTTGCGTAGATGTTTCTGATTGGATAAAAGCCAGGGAAATCCATTTCAGACCCACCGAATTCCATCAGGGAAATATGTTGTCCTTTTTCTTTTCCAGAGTCCAACAGACTCATTCAAGTCAATAAGGTTGATGAAAACATTTGAAGATATTTTTGGATATCTTATATATCTATCCTTCTATGGGATTTCATGTTAAAGCAGTAAAAGAGCTTACTCCAGATATGTTTTTCCTTTAAATCTGACGAGTCTAGTTGATACTGCGTAGATGTTTTTCATTGGAAAGGGTACAATAAGAGCCAGTGAAATCCATTTCAGACCATGTAAAGTTGTAAAGTGCAGTCGCCCACAACCAAAAATGAGAGGCCAAATGAAAGTGAAGTTCAAATATGATATGAACATGCGGAGGTCTAACATGATCCCAGTATGCAAAAGGTCTAGGATCGTGTTACCAGTCCTTACTTATATGTCATGTAGTTCAAGGGTCTTAAGTGATCAGGTTGCCAAGGTCTAATAACATGATATAACATGAACAAAGTACCATTTCAGACCATTATTTTTTGGAGCCCTAAGCAGACCATCCTAGACCCTTGTGTATTCGGAGGTCTCATATATATATATATATACACCAGTTCATTTCAATTTATATAAATATATATTATACAATATAGTTCTAGATAAGTTATCTGCATTCCACTGGGATGTTGTGCATTGTATCCAATGATTATTTTGGACATCAACAAGTACTGGGGCGAGGGTTGACATTGATCTTTAGATTGTTATTCAGGTGGTACGACCATCTTTCGGCCCTACGATCCAGGGATGCCCAGATCCTCTTACAAATCAAGCACCAATCAGCTGGCTATAAACAACATTATTGGGATATGTTATATGTTTGGGATTTTGTTTGGGATTGTTTGCATCCTTTTCCTTGCTATCAATGCTTTTCTGTTTTTTTTTAGGGCAATGGCAGAAAATGGACTTTGAGAATGTTTGCTGGAGACATGGGGGTAGTGGCAATACTTCAAAAAACCTGACAGAATCCTTTCGCATACTTCCTTCATGTATCGAAAATTCGTGTTCAATGCTGTTTTTAAAAAATTAGAGGCATTGCCATTTGAATGGCTTTTTGAAGGGGTTTTGTGCCACATCACCAAAAATCCTTCATTTCAATGGTGTTTTTCCACCCAAAACCCATCCACCGAACGCCTGGGAGGTGGTCGAACGCCCAACGATGCTTCCTGCGTTCGCCGCGGCTCCTGCGCCAAGGCGCCAAGGCAGGCACTGGTTGGTGGTGCAATAACCATCTTGAAAAATATGAAAGTCAATGGGAAGGATGACATCCCATATATGAAATGGAAAAAAAATGTTCCAAACCACCAACCAGTACATAATTGTACACATATTAAAATATAATACATGTTTATATATATATGATGATAATTGATGATATACATAATCATTCATCAACGGATATATTTACGAGTCGGCTTCTTTTTTATTTTTGATGTAATCAAAGAGATACCAAGATCTTGGTGACTTTCATGGGTGGTGCTGTAAACGGAGGCACAAGGATCACTCTTCTGGTAGTTGAGTCCACCTGAAAAAAATGCTTGTCATTGGGGACCATCATCTCACATATAGTTGAACAATGTTAAACATTTAAGAACACACTACTTGAAACATATTTAAACTACCAACAAGTCTTGTACAACCGAAGATATTAGAAGTAGCTACCCACCAACCATGGGTGATTTCTGACAACCTAAACCAACCATGGGACGTGGGCGATCTCGGATGAGTTTTTTTGCAGCAAAAAATGACCTCCGGAGATGGATCATCAAGAAGTAGCACCTTGCGATTCATGTTCAGAACGTAAATTAATGTTCATTTGGGTTTTCCAATCTTTTCCAATAAGAATTCCCATGGATCAATGCAAAAATCCGGGGGGTCGAAAGTCTTCGATCATGCTCCTCCTCTGACACACTCTCATCATCATCTTCCAGCGTGGCTGTGCCTACTGGGCCGAGGTGTCACACAATGTGCGAAACATAGGGCAAACATTCTCCGAAACACAGGTTGAATTCAGACTAAACATGGGATTAATCAACCCAAAGTGATCCACAATGTGGATCTAACGAAGCTTCGGACATTGGCTATACACCTGTGGTGAAGGTTGAAGTAACCTGTTGCCAGTTCTTGTTAGGACGGATTAGGTAGGATTCACCACTACGCAGCCTGGACACTTTACGTTTCCAACGTTGCCTGTCTCGTAGTTGTTCCGCATGATTCGCAAGAGCCGACTCTTTAAATGGTCCTGGAAGCAAAAGACAGCGCCCAAAGTCCGCTAAATCAAGGCCCTGTTGGGCAGGTTGTGCCAAGGTGCATTACTATAGGTGTGAAGTCACGCATGTATCGTTTGATGCTATGAAGTCCTTGGGAATTCACAAACTATCATCTGGTTGATATGTTCAAACCTATGTGGGGCAGCCCATTTGACAGATTACATTCGACATTGCAAACAAACATGCCAACAAATATTACCGTGAAGTCGATGACGCAAGAATGCCCCCATCGTAGCTAAGCCAGATGAGAAACACCGTTGGACAAAGAGACCTAAGTGAAACCTTGTTCCTTAGTGAAACGAGGGTTGAATCATGCAAACCTTAGTCGACATGGATATGACCGGTCAGCCAACCACAGAGACCAAGGGGTGAGAAATCCCAAAGAAGAAGGACTACGAGGAATTTAGCCATATTGAACCCACGAAAGTAATAGTTGTATCGAGTAATAGTAATAGTTGTATCGAGACCACGACCCGGTCGTAGACATGTGAGTTTTGGTAAAAATTGGGGTACGGCAAAATCCCATGAACTCATAGAAATGTCAATCTGTGGGTCCAAGGGTGATGAATTTTGACGCTTTGAGCTGCTGGAAGTCACAACTGGCTACTTGAAATGCTCCCGTCTGCAGATTCGTTGTTGATTCCTGCAATCCCAGCAGTAACAACTATCATGGATGTCCATTGAGCTAGTCGGCTAAACAATTTCTTGTCAGCTCATAATGTGTAGGCGAAAGCTGGGTACCCTGAATTGGGTCGGACATGACATAGACCGTAGAATACCACTTAAAAACTAGGGTATATGATGAACACCATGTGGATTTGGGTACCCGCTTTTTAGATTCTTGTTAGGAAAAAACAACAAACATATCAATACATATATATATATACACTGTATCAATATATAGATCAATATATATATATGTATAATATATATATAATATGTATATATATATATATATATATCAATGTATATATATATCAATGTATATATATATATATCAATGTATATATATATATATAATCAATGTATATATATATATATATCAATGTATTATTTCCGAGCCAGGGTTTTGACCCCATGGCCCCAAATCTGGCAGTGCTCGCCTTCTCTTTCGCTTGGCAGAAGCTATGAATGGCCACCTGCAACGGCTCAGTTTCAACGAACCAGTGAGCCGTTGAGATGTTGGAGGTAGCCGACGTAGCCGACGTATTCCCTGGGTTAATACAAGAAGTATACAGCAACTGGTAAGTCTGAATAAACATTTTTGGAAATGCCAAGAATCATTGGGATATGGTCTTCGTATGTCTTCGCCCTCATACCTTTCATGCCCCTTGATTTCTGCCCAAAGAAGAGAGCGAATGGTGCCTTGCGATAAGAAAAACAGCAGCGTTTGAGTGGTCTGCCGGATCAGCCAGGTATTCAAAACAACGCCCAAAACAAACAAACTCCGCAACGAATGGTTGACTTTACCTAAGAGATACCCATGGCTTGGATCTGCATCAATTGCGTACCATTTCTTTTCACCTGAAAAGTTGCTCATTTGGGGACACCGCCTGACATTCACCATCCGATGTCGCAGGTTGTCATCCCAGTGCCGGGCCACGCACTCGCCTTGATGTGTCGAAGATCACCCGGGCCACTGACGCTCCAACTGCCTCCAGTTGTGGTCGGATATCGGAGACAATGGGATGAAAAAAGCACCCATTTTTAAAGTGAACGGTCAAATCCCCATGGTACATGGGATACCCTCTGGTAATTTAACAGCACTATGGAAAATCACCATTTTAATGGGAAAATCCACTATAAATGGCCATTTTCAATAGCTATGTTAAATTACCAGAGGGTATTTCATGAGGAGATATTTCGTAGGACATAGATTTATAGAACAAGAAATGCCAATATGAGGTGTGTGTGACAAAAAAATCTACCACCAAAATGGCCTAAGGCCAAAGCCAGGAGTCAATGGGGATCACCATCTGCTCCAATTTTGTTGACACACAGAGCATCAAGAATCAACAGAGGTAAGTCATGTTGAATGATGTTCTCTGGATCGGTGTTTCAGTGAAAATGTCTGTGATGTTCATTGCCGATGAAGACCAAACAGAAGTAGAAACTCAAGTGATTGTTTCTATATGCAATGTGGTTAAGACGAAAAACAACAAATTCTTGGGTGTGGTTTTTAGCAACGCCCCCAAACGGGAACTCGTCGGGTAAATGGGAGATTCCACATACCCCAAGTTGATACAGTGCCCCCACATGGACTCACGACCAACCATTCCGAATGTCAGTTTCTTCATCTACAAGAGCTGCTTTGGGAAGTGTACAAATATGCTGAAAATGATGATTAATCATGGTTAATAATGGTTATATATCTAATGGTTAATAATTGCTAATCAATAATCAAACCTCTCCGGTAATGGAAACCAGGTTTTGCTGGACAATTCCCCATTGAAAACTCGGGTCCGGGGGATTTCCCAGCCGGTCATGTTTCATTCCCAAGATCAAAATCCATTGCTTCATCACCATTGGTTAATCAACATTGCTTCATCACTAGTGGTATAAATCAAAATCTCCCTCTTGAAATGGAACACCCTTTATCCCCATTATAAATGGCAACGAATCGCCATTTCCCATAGATCAATCCAATAAATCACCGTTTTTCCCGCTGTTTTTCCAATGGAGGGTGCCCCATTCCAATCGCAAAGCGTTCAACAAATGACTGCCAGAAATCGTTTCCCAGGCCTGTGCCGGGGAGCCGCCTTGGTGGCTATCATTTACCTATAGTGGGTTGGAGAAACGCTGTGGAATAGTTATAGTGTATATATATATATATCATTAATTATTATTATTACTGTAATATATACATATACATCTATATATATTATATACATGATATATACTGTATATATTATATATATACTATATATACGTATTATATTATATAAACATATACTCGAGATTACCCGAGGGGCCCCAACTTCTCCGATGGGGTAGGGTGGAGTGGGGATGCGGTGGGGTGGGGTGGGGCTGTTAACGTTCAAGTACACTTGCATACATGTGTGATGCTACGCGGTGGTATGTTCATTGGCACGTCGGCAGACTTATGATGCTACACAACACGCTACACTCTAAGTTGTTTCGAGACTTGGTTGCTACAAACCTGTCAGTCAGGTCTTTACAGGCGCACCGTGGGAAGGTTAAAAACAACTTGCCGACAGAACATGATAACAAAGAAATGTAACTAGAAGACACAAAAAACCGTGACTATCAAGATGCGGCTGGGTTCACGGCGTTACAAAGCACTGCAAATACCAATACAAAATGACATCCTTCATGTTCACTGGCGTTTCCGAATGAATTTTGCACTTTTTTCATTTCAAAATGAATATGTTAAAACAAAAAAGCGCCAAAAAAAAAAACAGGAAAATCAGACAATAATAACAAATAAATATGAGTAGTAGAAGACACAAAAACCTCTGACTATCAAGATGCGGCTCGGTTCACAACGTTACAAAATACTGCAAATACCCATACGACAAGGCCCTCTCTCATTTTGACTAGCGTTTCCCAATGAATTGTGTGTTTTTTCATATTATAACATAAATAAAATATATAACAAAAAAACAGTGAAAAACAACAATTCCAGGATAAAGGAACCAATGAACAGTACATTTTGTACTTCAATTTAAACGGAGGGGAAAAAAAAACATCGTCCGTCAAACATCAAGTTGCCAAGACAAATCACGATGCTCAAAAATGTGCAAAATTACCAAAGCGAAATAACAATTTTGAACATTACCAATCACAAAAAGAAATGACGTATCGGAGAAGTTAGCGCCCCTAGCGTGTATATATATATATACAGTATGTTATTATATAAATATATATTTATATAATATATATATATATATATACAGTATGTTATATATAATATACACAGTATGTATATAACAAATATGTATATATATACATAGTATGATTTATGTTGTATACAATTATACATATAGTGTAATATAAAAATTGTCTTAGTTTGTGTATATATGCACATATAAGGTGTAGGATCCTGTTGCATTGAGGATTTCGCGCAGGGTCAAGATGCTTCGGAAAAGTTGCGACCGTATATACTGACTAATTATATGCAGTGATTTCAGGTTTGAGGTCTAGTGTCTTAGGTCTTTCAGTTTTTGGTGTTTGGGGATAATTCTTTCGCAAGATCAAAAACAGAGGGCACGCGCAGGAATTTGAGCATGGGAAGGAGTAATGATTGCGTATGGTTGTTAAGACCGCTAGCAAAACTCCAGGCTGTAATTCAACATATATATATATATATACAATTCTGTGTATATATATATATACCCTCTGGTAAACTAACATAACTATGGAAAATCACCATTTTTAATGGGAAAACTCACTATAAATGGCCATGTTGAATTACCAGAGGGTATGTATATATACATATATACAGTATATATCAGATCCATTCAGATCCAATCGGATTTAGATCCAATTGAATTCCATGTTGGATGACCTGGCAAGATCGACTTTCCGCCGGCGATTTGGGATGTGTAGTTTTTTGATGCAAAAAAGTGATTCGTACTTTCTTCGAGTGATCCGACATTCCAACCGACATTCTATCTTGTATATACATATTCTGATGTATATGCTGACACTTTGTCTGACATTCCATCTGACGTATATTCTGACAGTTTATCTGGCATGGTGTGAGGCCTGAGGAGGACGAGAAGGAGAGGGAGAGGAGCCCTGCAAGCTGATATAAGCTCTAGATAGATAATGATAGATACCCTCACCTGGGAATTACAGTTACAGAAATCTCGGCAACGTCACAAACTCAAAGTCCTTCTTTGGTTAAAGCGTTGAACTCTTAAAACATGTTAAAACCTTTGTCAATTCCAATGAATTCCGAATTTTTGAACATGTCCCAGTTTTTGGCCCCAATGTTTTACCATGTTTTACCACTTCTCCAGCCCGTTTCAACGTGTCTCCCCATGGCCCGTTTCAACGTGGCATGTCACTTACGAAGCACCACTTGCGAGCTCGAAGCACTCGAAGCAGCTCCTCACGCGCGGGATGATTGGCCATTTGGATCATTGGATCGCAGGAAATAGATCCCATTAAATCATGGTAATCTATTGGATAGTAAATGGTTAATAATGGTTAATGATATCCAATAGTATAGATATCATATCGAATAGTAAATGGTCATATCTGGTTCATAATGGTTAATCATCAGTAATAGTGGTTAATCAGTGCGAATAATGGTTAATAATGGTATAATGGGCTATTTTCTATAGCTATGTCTCTGGTAATGATTAACAGTTTGCTATTGCAAATGGCCATAGAAATAGTTGATTTACCCACTAAAAAATGGTGATTTTCAACAGCTATGTTAGTTATATCTACCAAGTATGATATGGTTAATCTATATCTGGTTGGTGGTGCGTTTTAACCATCTTGAAAAATACGAGTTCGTCAATGGGAAGGATGACATCCCATATATGAAATGGAAAATAAAAGCCATGTTCCAAACCACCAGCCAGATATTAAATAGTATAGAATAGAATGCTATATTATCCCAGGTTATTATGAAATGGATTGAAATGGTGGATCCTGAGCACTGAGATAGGTAACCACGGTAATTTTACCAAAGATTTTGGGGATGGTTGCCTGAGAGGTAACTGGTTCAGATGAGCCAATGTTATTGGCACTTTTGATGGGATTAGTATCATCTTGCACAGCCCTCCCATCTTTTGTATGTGCAGGTTTGTTTTCAGTTGGTGGATAGTTGATGATGAAAGCAGTTGGACTCAGGTTCATGTTGGTGGTTTCCAAGCGCCAAGATCAGCTAAAATACTGCATCCAGGCGCAGTATAGCAAACGCAGGCACCATCTGTTTATTGAAGGCTCATTTTTTTTCCGTATCCCCGTCAGTTTTTATTATCATTGATTTTCACACTTTGCCAGAGACTAAGCTGCCAATTTTTGCAATGCACACCTAAATATGATGTAGTCGGGATCCCAAAATTGGCAATTTCAAATTAGAATCTTGTCAACCCTGGATTAACAATTAGGATTAAATTGCTAATTTCCCAAGTCAACCCTGGATTAACACATCCTTGGGCCTTAAGCCTTGGGCTGTTGAATTCGGCTCGCTACCATTGGTACAAATAAAATGGGGAGAACTCGCCCACCAAGGCCCGGAGAGCTACGTCCTCCTGTTGTGCTCCTGGACCAATCAATCCCCAACCAATCATTTTATGTAGAGGAAAGTCGTGGCCACCACTCCCCCAAATAGGACGGGTGAGTCTCTTAGTTGGGATGGCATGATGGTGAATTTGGATCATCATGCCTTTTAGATCATTTTGATTAAGATATGTTGTTATGAAAATACTATATATATATACAGTATATATATATACATAGTATGGATAGGTCTGAAAACATAATGAAACTTCTGTTGATGCAACTTGCTACAACTGGATTTTGTAACCTCCGGGTGACTCTCGAGGGCGGTGCTCAGGGCGTGGACAAGGGATTTGTACATTGATTTCTCCACCTAACCCAAAATGGATTCCATACAAACATATGGCAACCCAAGAAGATAGAAAAGAACAATCCCATGAAAAATAATGATAAATTGCTTTTCCATCTTTGTTACAGTAAATTGGTACAGTAACCATGTACATAATTGTTTATATATATATACATAAGTATATACAGAATAGCTGATGGAACAACGGTCCAAATCCCACCTCTTCTTGGAGGCTTCTCTTTCTTAGGCCTCGCCGTCTTCGACGGTTTTTAAAACAGTGCGGCAGCTCGTTTCAGGACATTCTGAGATCTGGAGGTTTCCTAAGTCATAGGGGGTACCCCCAAATCGTCCCATTTATAGATGGGATTTTCCATAGGATTTTCCATGAAATAAACAATCCATTTGGGGTACATTTTAGGAAAACTCCCATCTGGAAATGGTGGTTTCGACATGTTTCACCCAGAAAATACATTGATCAGTTGGGATCTTTGTCTCAGAGCTGACTTTTGAAAAACGCCATGAATTGACGACATTTCTGGCGTCACATCAGCGCTGCCTATTACTATTTTCTCCCAGATTTGAGCAAATACTTGTTCTTTCGGAAACCACAAGCGCTGCCAGCAGAAAATCATCATGAAATCCAATTTTGGGCAGGCCCACACATGACTTCCATTTTCTTGGTTCCTGATTTATCATACCACCCAAAATGATATATTGGGTAAATGGATTGCTTATGGCGTTGGTTTTACATGGGTTTACCACGGTCTGAGGAACTTTGGCCCATAAGCCACAAGACAGCAAACATGTGATAGGTCCACGGATAATATATTTGGCCAACGGATTTCCACTACAGCGACGTATATCTATGACATCGCCAAATATACTGGGAATTTACCCCTGTCGCCAATTTGTGGGTTATAAACATTGGGTATGCCCCAATCTTGGCGGGAGAATTTCCAAAATTACCCCCGTCCAGGCTGGTTGTTTCCCGATTCTTGTTGCTTCAATTCCCGCATGATTCGCATGATTTATAATCCCCCGGCCCCCTAATATTCTTTTACACCCCCCAGAAACCATGGTTTAGTAATGTTTAGTAGGGGAATCCCACATGATTGGGAGCATTTAGGCGGTGTTTCATATTAGGCTGATGGGATATCGCATGATCTTGCCAGTTCAATCGCCATTTTGATGGGATAAATTCTGTGGATCCCACCGATCCGCCACGGTCACGCCACCTGAAAGCTTTGTTCAGAGCCCGAAAAGCCTGACCTTTGTTCAGAGCCCGGCTTGGGGAAAAGCCCGGCTTGGAGTTTTCGAGTTGGTTTTTATTGGTTGAACCTTCAATCCATTGAAACAAGCCATGAACCTTTAATGGATTATTATTGGTTTGTTAATGGATTATTGATGGATATTAATGGATTATTATTGGTTTATTAATGGATTCTTGATGGATATTAATGGATTATATTATTGGTTCACTGAAGAAAAACATGCCAGATAATACAGGATGATACTAGACTACGATTGGACGTCAATACCTAGAGTATCGTAGAGTATGGTAGAGTATCGTACCTTCTGTCTCCATCGTATCTATGGTATATATATACAATTATATACACCGTATTCTATCGTATTCTATCGTATTCTATCGTATCTATCGTATCTATAGTATTCTATCCTATCTATCTATCTGTCTGTCTGTCTATCTGTCTGTCTATCTATCTCCCTTCTAACATATGATGAAAACCAATCACACAACACTTGGGACAATCATTCCACAGGAAAACAGTCGATATTCGAAACTGCCAAAGCAGTCACCCTACCGGAGCGACTCATGGACTTCCATCCATGGGGAAAATCTATGAAAATGTCGCTCCATGGAATCCTTACCATAGAAGAAACCCATGAAATCAACGAAAAATGGGTAAATTGGAGTGGGGAGCCCATCAGGTGACCAGAAAAGAATCTAGTGACTCTGCGTCTCGTCTCAGCCGCTGATGGTTGCTACAGCAAATTGCAACTGTTCTGTATATTAATGGAGTACTAATGGATGATTGATGGATATTAATGGATGATTGATGGATATTAATGGCTACTCAATGACTTTATGCAAGTGTTCTTTTTTCCATTTGATGGCCAATGTATGCGAATGGGCATAGCGAAAACTTCAAACTCGGACAATACGCTGGACAATCTTCCTTCATATCCAAACTCAAGAAAACATGGAGATATGGTCAACAGTGATTAGTTGTTGCTGGTATTTGCTGGTTGGTGATTTCAATCCGTCCCAACAAATATGATCAATTGCTCATTGTTCAATATCACTTTGTCATTCCATTATGCTGGTACTGGTTGGTGAATAAACAATTCCATACAATTCCATGATTCCCCTATTGGATTATTGTAATCCCCAAATACATTGAGTAGTTCAATTACCCTCTGGTAATTTAACATAGCTATTGAAAATCACCATTTATAGTGGATTTACCCATTGAAAATGGTGATTTTCCATAGTTATGTTAGTTTACCTAGTAGTTCAATTAACTAACCAGCAGGGCTTCGCCAAATCAACCGAGCCACCTAGTGCTGCTTTGTTCCAACTGGCCCTGCCGGAGAGCAAGCCGGGAGCCCTGCCCAGTTCCCTATAGCATTTTTAAAAGTGCGTTCACATTTACACAGCAACAACAATGAGAGTATCGCCAAATACAGACTTAGTCATCCCAGATGCTCCATGTATGATATATTTACATATATTTACCTACATTTTGATGATCTTTAGGGCAAATGTTGGTAAATATTCCAGCACCATGGAGCATTTGGGCATGGTAATTAAGTTCACTTCGGTGCTGAGACATCTTCAAGGACCAGAGGATTATCGGATGATCCGCAACGAAAATCATGGACAGTGGCCACAGGAACTCTTGGCATGTCTACAAGTACATCACAAACAATGAATTTCAACAACAGCTACAAAACTGGGAATATTAATGATATATAGTACTACTATATGATTTTTGGATAGATTACACCTCTTCACTAATCGAATCAAAAGCATTTGGGTGTCCCCTTGCTGACCATCATTACATTGATGTCGCAGTGAGGTCGTTGTAATTGATCCATTGCCAGCCATGGGATGTTGTGATCCACATCTGGAGACTTCTCAAGCCCGCTGCCCCATAGTTTCCAGTTTATGGACAGTGTATGATAAATTTCATAAAACCAACTGTCATAAAATCATATAAAGTCAGTAGGTTTCTTAAGTCATAGTGCCCAGCCGTCACCATGGTTTCAATACCAGTCGTCGTGGTCATCCCATTTTCCGACCTCAGCGGAAGTCCCCTCCAGGCTCTGCGAAGCATTGCCTTGGTCGCTTTCAGGCGATACTTGGGTGTACCACGGGGCTATAGTACGTAAGGAATAAAATCATATAGATATCATATATGATATCATTTAGTTCGAGACTTGATTGTTGGAGACATGGTCGGTGGATATAAAAGTCTATCTAATATTGTTGTTCGCTGATCTCGTTTTAGGGTCTAGATCCGTGGGGTTTACATCAGCTACCTTTTTCAGCCAAAGTAAGATGTCTCAAAGCAGCCTCATTAAGACATTTTGAGCACTATCCAAGTTCAACAATGCCATATCGTGCTTCCAAAAATTGTTCAGAATTGCTCGACATGACCCAAACTTGCCCGGCAAAAGTGCTCAAAATTGTGACCCAAGCTGGCCCGAAAAAACTGCTGCTCAAAATTGCTCAAAGTTGCTCATAGTTGCTCAAACTTGCTCAAAATTGCTCGAAATATCTCACAATGGGCCAGCAAGTGTCTAAAGGGGTGATGTGCTTGCATATACAGGTGCGAAAGTTATCATTGCTGTTGCCGGCGTCTATTGTTGCATGGGCTTAAGGTCAGTGTCAATTGAGCCGAAGTCATGCCTGCTGCTACGTTCAGAACCCTCAATCGTCAGTTTCAGCTGACAGGGATCACTTGTCATTAGATTGGTTGCCATTGTTTCAAACAACGGCTTATCCAAAAAAAAACATTGCTTTGATAGGAAATAAACGTTCATGCCCGCAGTTTCTTTTGCTTCATTACTGCCTCTTGGTGATACCACAATAAGACATGAACTTCTGTTTTTTTGGGGTTTTTTTGAGATTTGAAAGGTAGCGGATCTAAACCTAACGGATCTACACCCTAAATTGCGAACAGTGAATTATCCTAATTATTCAATGTTTATGTCTTGGGGCTATCATAATCCATAACGGCGGCGATGCCATGAATGGGACACAGCCCCCGTTCAGGTCGAGGATTTTCCGATTCAAATGCCCGTGCGCAGGGACAATTTCAATTTGGCCATGTTTGATTGCCGAATGGTATTCATACTATGTATTATTGTGATAATATATATATATATATAATATAATATATATATATTCTGACCATTGCAGGAGTCTTCACAGACATATTTGGATCTGACCATGGTCAATTGCAACTTTCTCAGATGTCGGGGGCATCAATCCTCCATATGTTCTAGCATATTTCTGGATAGATTATAATGATTTACTGAACAGTTTGCCTGCCTTGGGATAGTTACCCACACCAGTCTCATCATTCCAGTGCGTTCTTTGAATTCTTCCAGATCTGTTGCTAATTTAACATCGATACACATATATTCTTACTATGCCATGAGTTTTCATATGATCCACATTTAAACTTTTGGGATGGATACCATTTATCCCTAGTAATCATCATTCCACTGAGGTCCCTAGGGAATCTTTTACCTGTTTTTTTGGGTTGAACATAGTTACCAGGTATCTCTTGCCCAGTACTGGAAATACCAGGTAATGCAAGAAATACCTGGTTACCTGGCTTGTGCTGGCTTTTAATTGCAAAACTGGTGATTGGCATCTAAATTTGTAATCCTCCAGTGGAATTTGGTGGCTATAGCTACAGTGTCGATAAATTGAGGCAAGTTGTTCCACTACCCTATCATATCAGATCATTCAGACATTGGGGGACCACATGACCCCCACGCACAATGGCACTATCATCGGAAATCCCGGGAATGGATTTGCCACGCAGAAAATTATGATACAAAGATATTGAACGCGGCCGACTCATCCCAACTTTGATTTATTGATCACAGGTTTGCCAAAACCGTTCCTTTCTTCCAAGAAGACTTTTGAAGTGGGCGCTCAAGCAAAGAAGTTTTTGTGATTTGCAGCACTGCTGGTCCAACTTAATTAAGGCACATACCCGAAAAATCCAGTAAATACCCGTAAATTGCACTTAATACCTGGGAATTGAATCCTATTAAATACCCGGGATTTCTGCAACGTCAAATTCGTAAAAGTAAAAAACCGTAAAATACCCGCAACAAAGTTATAGGTAAAACATGGTAAAACAGGTCCCGAAGTACTTCAATGTATGTTGGGTTCGAGCTGACTTTCACCGGCTTTTGCCCAGCTTTTTCGCCAACTATACACCTTGAATATCCTTGAATGGTGCTGTTTTGAAACTATGGGGCCTGCAGCTTCCCGACATATCACCAGGAAAATATTTTGTTTCGAGGAGCAGGAGAAACACAAATCCGCAGTTGTGGCTGTTGTGACCATCACATTTGAATTGAATGGTTTGTGGTTGGGGGTTCATCATGGGTCATTAAATGTCCCCATTGAACATCACCCAACCATTAGGTATATGGTCTATAATGGCTACTATAAGGTGATGTTCAATATTCCCAAAATGGGACAGTTACCAACCCCTGTTCATTCTTTGCTTGATTTTGCAAATGCGTATGTGTAGGGCTGCGAAGAATAATGTGCCATGCTATGTTTATCCCGCTTTCTGGACTTACTCATGCCTGTTTCCACTAGCTATGAAACAAAATACCTGGTATTTTTGGGTGTACCTGGTTTCTTGGCGTAATCAGATTCAAAACAAGGTTACCTGGAAAAAAATTGGAAGCTCAAGGTTCAAGGTCGTTATAATTTATTCAGATATTCGAGTTTGTCTGAGAAGCGGGTTAAATCATGTTAAATCCATAACTGGGGATATACCATGTTCAGACTTTAAACCTAATTATGTTATTAGTGTTGATTATATGTATATATATATATATATATTTACGAGTATATATATATATTAATAATTACATATATTCTTATAAGTATAATTACTAAATTACATCTATTGTCCCATATTACCCATATGATTAGATGGTGGTTTCCTGAAAATAGGGCTACCCATGGCCCCGCTACCATCATCCAGCGGGGATCATGGGAAACCTCGAAACGCTGCCGGAGCACCTGGAGTTGCTGCTGTTCGCCTTGAAACCGACGGTCGAGGATCGAGGATCAGGGACCAAGTCGTATCGTATCCAGTCATCCTAAGTACGTAAACAGTTAACAGTGGTTAATGATGGTTAATGATGGTTAATGATGGTTAATGATGGTTAATGATGGTTAATGATGGTTAATGATGGTTAACAGTGGTTAATGATGGTTAATGATGGTTAATGATGGTTAATGGTGGTTAATGATGGTTAATGATGGTTAATGATGGTTAACAGTGGTTAATGATGGTTAATGATGGTTAATGATGGTTAATGGT
>Ga0126342_10011074_pt1 | contig 16121 bp, 20 predicted proteins | sample Cyp1metagenome_FD_92528 | JGI IMG/M metagenome (GOLD analysis project Ga0126342, IMG submission 92528) | Coral microbial communities from Lord Howe Island, Old Settlement Bay, Australia - Cyphastrea 1 metagenome | ecosystem: Host-associated > Invertebrates > Cnidaria > Coral ... | reverse complement strand
TATATATATATACATGATACGCAGAAAGTATTTGGTACATCATGCAATCGACAGGGTGTTCCTACCTCGTTCTCCATTCCGGTACTGTCTTTTGGGGCCTGACCTTGTGCTCCAACGCGGCACTTGTTTTGATAGCTGATTAAATGTGTTTCCTGCAATGCCTCACCTCGTTCTCGGCATGTTCCTACCTCATTTTGCAAGCTAAATATGTTTTCAACAAACCGGGGTGCGCCCCAAGACGACTCTTCACCAATGAAATGCGTCACTCACATGTATCTAATAAATACACAGCGTAATTATATATATAATAATATATATAATAATTATTTTTATTATTATCATCATCATTATTCCATTATATTATCATTATCACTATATATACATATTATATGATATGTATTTAATATGTTATATCATTATATCATAATTGTAATATGTGTGTGCGCTCCTGGGCTCAAAGGATTTCCTTCCTATGACTTCTCAGGCGCTAACGCCAAGCGTCGAATGTTCTGTCCAGGATTTCCAATCAGGCTGGAGTTCAACCCGCGACGCCTTGGTGTTGGTCGCTTGGATTCCCAATTTCTGGATGGGTTTACTTCTGGTTACTTCATAACATGTTATGAAAATATCTGAAACAAATTGTAGACCCATGTTTCTGGAAACTTCTGTTTCAGATCCAAAGTCTTTGCTTCATTCCAGAAAAGGCATATTGCAAATGGGCTGAACTTCCACCTACTCCCATTGAAACCTCAAGAAGACGTCATCCAACTCCGGCCAATTAGATCTTCAAGCTGCGGAGTGTCCTGTGGCAGCTGGTCAGGTGTCCTAGGCGTGGTGCCAGATCCGCTGAGTCAACAAGTTTGGTACGTGATCTGGGAAAAAACGACCTAAAATCCTATGGCTTATCATCATTGTCTCATCAAAAATCATCATGTCTGTCATATTGTATAATATTGTGTGCTATTTTGGGGGTCTCTCAAGTCTACACAATTTCAGGGGGGTGGTGTTTTCATTCAACAAAAATTGGAGTATCTCCTGTGTCTCCAAGAATCTTGGCCGAAACACGCTGACCTCGCGGCGTCGAATTCCGGTCCTGGATCGACATTGGCTCCCAGAATTAATGGATCAAAATGGTATGTTTGTATTTTGATACCAAATGTAATATATTTATATTTATTTATTTCGGGAGAACGTGTTTGGTCGCCCCAAAGCTTTTGCTGATTAGAATGCGCTCAGTGTGTTTACAGTTGAACACGAACGTTATTAGGGGGCTTGTGAAACGTGGACAACTTCTGTGAAACGTGCACAACTGCTCGGAAACGTGCACAACATCTGTGACACGTGCACAACATCTCTGAAACGTGCACATATAGAATACTTGAAAACACTGAGTGGGGGCGGTGAAACACGTTCTACCCATTTTCATTTAGAGTCATTTAGTTTTATTTATCTACATATATATATATTATATTTAGTTACATTACTTATATCTATATATATATATACAAATATATATATATATATAATCTTATCATTATCAATTATTGTTATTATTAATTGTTACATATTGTTACTATTATTATTGCTATGATTATCTATTATTATGATATAGTAATATTGTATGATCAATGATTATACATATATATATAATTATATATACATGTGTGTGTACATACATGATATGTATATATATATATATATTTATTAAGATGTACTGGGTGTTGATGGGTTGGAAGTTTTGAGGGTCCTAAATTTTGACCCATTCCCCCAGAATCAGGCTCAACCACAAGAATCATCCCATTGTCGGAACGGACGAGGAATGCATCCAAGCATCCTCCGTTGATTTCAGCCCAGCTGCACCTCTGAAGCTTTGTCAGAGCTCTGCCAAAGTGCATGGAAGTGCCAAGATCAGAAGGACATTGGTCAAATTTCAAGACTTTCGATCCCCTCTTTTGTGTAGACATGTGTAAAAACATCATTCAACTCCAGTCTTTGTGCTACCAATTGCAAGCAAAACCCCCGTGAGTTTCCAAGATTTAATTCTGAAGTGTACGGATTCTCCCCAGCCTTTTGCGAAGCGTGGACTCATCTTTGCCTCAGATTGCCCCAACAACATAAATTCCTTTCGCTCGAAGAAAAAAAACGTGAGCTTAAATGAATTAGGAAGGTCTTACACAGAGATCATTCAGAGAACGCAGAAAAGGTTCCACATGTTCCAACAAGAGACCTCTTCAACAGAGCCCAAAAACGCGCTCTTCGTTTCATCATCCTTTTTGGCCTTCTGAGCCTTCTTCTTGGCTTCTGCAGCCTTTGCCGCATCTGCTGCCTTCTTGGCCTCCTCTGCTTTCTTAGCCTCCTCAGCCTTCTTAGCTTCTGCAGCCTCGGCTGCCTTCTTGGCCTCCTCTGCTTTCTTAGCCTCCTCAGCCTTCTTAGCTTCTGCTTTCTTAGCCTCCTCAGCCTTCTTAGCTTCTGCGGCCTCTGCTGCCTTCTTGGCCTCCTCTGCTTTCTTGGCCTCCTTAGCCTTTTTCTTGGCTTCCGCGGCCTCTGCTTTCTTAGCCTCCTCAGCCTTCTTAGCTTCTGCAGCCTCTGCTGCTTTCTTGGCCTCCTCTGCTTTCTTGACCTCCTCCGCCTTCTTAGCTTCTGCGGCCTCTGCTGCCTTCTTGGCCTCCTCTGCTTTCTTGGCCTCCTCCGCCTTCTTGGCTTCTGCAGCCTCTGCTGCCTTTTTGGCCTCTTCCGCTTTCTTAGCCTCTTCAGCCTTAGCTTCTGCTGCCTCTTCTGCCTTCTTGGCCTCCTCTGCTTTCTTCGCCTCCTCAGGCTTAGCTTCTGCGTGTGATTTCGTCTTTGATTCAGGAGACTGTAGGGCCTCTCCTGGAGAAATACGAATTGGCCTTTCTACAGCCTCTGCTGCTTGTTTCGCTCCTTCGGTCTCTTTTGCTGCGTCCTCAGCCTGTTCTTCAGCTCCCTCGTCCACTTTGTTCATAACTGGTCGGGAGCTTTGTAGTCGAGGGCTTACCAGTCGAGGACTGTCTCCTTCAATCAAAACCCCCTTCTTGTGGCACAACTCAAATGTAGGTCAGTGCTGCAGTATTGTTTGCTTGCATTTCATTAATTGATTGATATATTGGGTACAAGCAGGAGACTCAGTGGCTTTCTGTATTTTTCTTGAGCATCCACATCAAAATCAAATGTCGACCAGTCATAAAACGGTGGGATTCAAATGAACCACCAAGTCTTCGCAAAATGCATATTGGAGTCACGTCTTCAACGTTCAAAGCTGAATCAAATAAACTCTCCATAGCCTGCGGTTGCACCCTTGCACAACGAGAATGGTCATGTATATTTCGCAATGATTCAAAACGATCAATGCCTGCCCACCTGCCAAAGATGCATCTTGAGTCTGCATGCGGAAGATTTCCTGAAGGCGGGTGCCCAGTTGGTTGTGTAACCCCCTTGTTTCAAGTCCGGATGGACCGACAGCGCAAAAACTGGGGTTCACCATGGTTCACCAACCTTCCACGGCAGGGTACCATGCACATCATCTCTCCCATGGTATTGGTCAATTCATAATGGTACCCTTGCGTTCCAACTTCATATCTTGGCACATGGTTACAATATGTCACAATTTGCCAGGTCTACATCAGCAGAATTTGATGGTTGCAATGACCCCATAGCTGTTCATTGCTACACCATATCCTCATATTCTCACCCAATGCCATAGCCCTTTGGCTCCCCAATACGGAGGTCTTTTTCATCCAGGGACCGTCTGCTCATCATAGACCAGAGGCCTCCGAAGAAAAGCAAGGCAGTCACCCAGCAAGACCATTGGAACACGTTCACTCTCCAAGCACATTCCAGTAAAAGCGAATCATGTAGAGCCAAGAATAAATCATACTAAATCCTGTTTTTATCTGCTCTAGGATAGCCATCCAAAAAACATCAAAGTGAATGAATGATTGCTCCCCACGGGCCCCAAGTTTGCCTATCCGAGACTTCTGACAAGTCAGTCATCATCCGCTTGAAATGGGGTTCAGGTTCCTGCAGCAATGACCAGAGATGCTGGTGGTAAAACCAATGCCATAACGATGGGATGAATAGACAGATTGGAATTAACAGTATTGTCAGTGGTTACTATATGATGGTTGCGTATGGTTCATATTTATTAATGGTATTATACCAATCAATGAATTCTTACAATCCAATGGATTACCAGTTGGACCATTGCAATACCAGTCCAATGGTGATTTTTTTTATGCTAATGATCCAATTGGCAATCCATTGTGGACCGCCAACCAATACAGTATGATCTGTGGGATGGTTGAAACCATTGGATAAACATAAACCATAATACTGGTTAAATTATGATTATCCAATGGTTTCAACCATAAACATAATAATGATGGTTTATACACCATTTATGTCTAATCATGTGGATAGTTCTATGACACAATCTAAATCATTCGTCGAGGACAAACATACCCCCGGGCCCCATTTACGAAGCATGTTTTTTGGGTATACCTTTGTATACCCAACTATAAACCCCATAAACAGGAATGGTGTATTATTGGGTTTTTAATACCGTTGATTACCTCATTACATGATCTATCTATATTTGTCTCTTGTGCTTTGGGGCAACTTTGGTCCTCGTCAGGCTGCCCGGTAGCAATCCTGAGCGTCATGAGCAGAATCCATGGAATCCATGCAGGATGCTGCCGAAAGAGGGAGGTTTCCTTCTTGAAATTCTGGCCTGTAACAAATGTTGGTGAAACCCAGGAGTCTGCAAATGTCACCGTGTTGCTCGCCTGAAAAGGTGCGTCTTTCCACCAGGTGGCTGCAAGGTCATGGATACCTAGATGGGTGACTTTGACGATGGAGTATGGGCCAGCATGGGTGTCTAAAAATAGGGTATGGGCAACAAACATGTCACATTTCTGGGGAAATGAGTATATAATATGTCAACCATGCATGACATTTTGGGTTATTCTGTTTTTCAGACCATCCCAATTTTCAGCCAACAGTTGGATCAGATGTGAGATTTCAACATGACAAAGACTTGGTGGACTGTTGAGCCTCCAAGTTTTGACCCATACAAGGAACTACATGCGTTTGACAAGTGTCTGGGTCTGATTTTCGAATAAAAAAACTGAAAAACTTTTTGATGATATCATACGTCCTGTTCTTTGATGTAGCTGTAATACACAATTTATCACAATTTACTCCCTGAGCTGCAGACAGCCGGTTGTGAATTCAGCTTTCCCAGGATGATCTTCAGCTTCTGCTCCTCTGAAGGGTTCCCCTGCCACACCAGGGCCGTAATGTCCAGCATCGAGAGAAGGCTATTGTCCAACAACTGGATGGCCTTTGCCATGCTTTTCGCCTCAGAAGGCCGTCAGGTCGTCACCGACTGAAAAATTGGGCATCTCAATCGACAGTCCACATGGTCCAACAACGATTTACCATGAGCCATCACCATCTATTCACATTATTGGGCTATTCAATGGACTCAAAAAGTTGTTGGCTTTTCGTTCGAAGCTTTGGTGGTGTCGATATTTTTGATCTATGTACCAAACATTGTCTCGCAGTATGAAATGATAGAATGTTTATGAATGTTATCAAAAAGAATCAAACAGCATGTTTGATTAAAATTCCTGTGAAGATCCATACTTCTTCCAAGATCTTCCAAGTTGCAATGATGTCCCAGGGATTGTTAAAAGCACCTCCTCCCAGAGGCATCAAGAAGACCTTCCTGCGATTTCCCGTGCTTCCGCCGTGTCTCTGGCTTTCAGCGGCGTACTTCAAAGCTCCGTAGTATTGGCCAATGAGAATCAACTCAGCCACCTTCGCCTGGAAATCGACCTGACCACCTTGGTTCATGTATGAGTCAACAGGTACTGCTGACGCGTAGACCAAGCCCACTTTGTGCTTGCACTCGGCAAAGCCTTTCTTGTCCGGCAACAAACCAGTGGCTGGAACATCCTCCATGATCAAGGGCCGCAAAGTGTTCAAATACTTCACCAGCCGTTCTAAAGTCTCAGTCTCTGGTTTGCCATCGTTCAAATCGTGGATCTTCAAATATCCATTGACTAATTCAAGGTCCTCCAGGGCTCCCAACACCCCCAGCTGCGGGGGTAATTGGGTCTATCGGTAAAATGACCAATGTCCAATGCCCATCAAATTCCTGTGACTATCATTTACCCTAGGGTAAACTGACATAGATGTGGAAAATCCATGGTTTTCCAGGAAAATGATCGGGAAATACTTGGTTTTCCACATCTATGTTTGTTTGGCCGGGGAGGGTACCTATAATGGGCACCACCCCTGTCCTCCGGCAGCATGTTCAAGATCTCATCCACCGCGTTGATGCCCGGCCCCAGGTTGCTGGACGCATTGTCCAACACAAATTGAGCCGCTGCCGGGTGCACCGCAAGCTGCCCCCGAGGACCACCTGAAAAGTGATCTGTTGGCATCATCTTTGGCCATGCTTCGAAGCTAGAAATAGGGGTTTCCAGAATCACGGAAACCCGATAAATGGTTTATTCAGGTTTATCATTCCATGGAAAATCCTATCAACATGATCAACATGGATGATTTGGGGGTACACCCCCATTTCAGGAAACCGCCAAATGCTTGAAGAATGACTACAATATCTACAACCAACTTGCCACTAGAAAAACACGCAACGAAACCAAGCCAGCCTGTATTGTCGGACTTGTACTCCTCCACATACTTCACCACATGCGTATGTGAAGGATATTCCGCGCCATTCAGCTGGGAGGGCAACACGAAGAGTGCCCCAGCATTCTCCGGTTTCTGGATTTCCAGCATGATTTCAGAGGAGACGATCTGAAAATTGCTGGCCAGCTTGGAATAGCTGGTGACCGGCAGTTCCAGAGGTCTATCCTGGATCTGTTTGCAGATGAAACGCCCCAGTTTTTCACCTCCTCCACTGAGCCATCCAGAAGATGGATCAAAACTATATTTGCCAGATGATCCGTTCAGGTACCAAGAGCCTTCCCTTCTTAGGATAATGCCATCATAGGCCTTGGGATCTCCTGGATTGCCACTGCCCACCTGCATGGCGAGTGCAAAACGTGAGTAAAAAAAACTGAGACTCTAAACAGCCTTGGAGATGCTTGCAGAAGAACATTGTTATTGCCGTATCACTTTCGATTGCTGATGATTTACATTGTTGTTTATCTACAGCTAATCTTCCTAATCTTAAAGCGCACATGAACAGGTTTATCAATTCCATCAAACGCTTGACGGTAAAAGCAGCGATGTTTCTTCTACTCAACAGGTATTCTCTCTGAATTGGCCCCCAATAATTCCAGCATACCCGCCTTGGAAGCCAAAGGAACAAGGCTGGTCTTCGGCACAGTTTCCTCACTGCACGGCGCTTTGGGAGTCTTGCCACATTCCTTGGGTCTATCATGGTCTATCTGTTTGTTTGTTGTTTGGACTACCTTGAAAATAATTAACATAACATATCTATATCTGCAAATATTATCAATATCTATTGCACACTGACTTAGCTGCACAGTGACATCAGTTTGGTGTAACCCAAAAGGTCTAAATTCAGGGACCAATGGACCGCCATATCCCTGTACAAACACATCAGAAATTCCAACAATCTGACTTTGTCTAAGAAATTGACTCCAGATATGTCGTCAAATGGAGTAATCAAATCTGATTTCAGTAATTTTAATGAATTATCATGATATTCATCATAAAAAATGACCAATTGGCAAGTGAATCCCCTATTTTCAGACACTCTCATGTTGTCTCATTATGCACCATTACCTTACCCCAGTAAATCTCCATTCTATCCCCATAATAGATAGAAAAGACAAATTGCTAAAGTCGTAAATAACTTTTCTATCTTTTTGGTGGTCAATTACACAGTAGTTATGACGACTGCTTGATTTGGACTAATACCCAGAGTAGTGGTCATATGTGGCACCCAGAGACGTCAATTGCCCACTACTTCTACATACAACTGGGTAATTACCACAATTATATAGATGGAACTACCCATAGATGGCATTACCCATACAACGTGGGCCCAGTTCTATTGCTTGATGTTCACCCAGCGGCCTTGCCTTGGCCTGACGCCGGCGCCGCAAAATGGGCAGTGCCGCCGCAAAGGCTAAGGCCGCCAAAACAAAGGGCCACCGTGCGTGGGAGGGTGACCTGGCACCGTTGGGGGAAGTTCCTTGGAAAAAAAATGGCTGTTGAACCATGTTGAACCATCAAGAATCAGGAAAAATGAAGATTACAGTGAGGTGAACCGAGATAGATGGAGGTGAACTGTTTTATCAGCAAAATAGTGCGACTGTCAGCAAAAAATGGTGAGATGATGATGCCGCAAAAAATGGGGGTGTTGATGATTGAAGCATGCTTAGCTGTTTTTATAATTGTATGGGCAAGAAAAATTGAGTGTGAGGGATTCAAAGGAATAGCGGGGTGCAACTCGGGCTTATTCAAAGGTAAGTTTACTTAGGATTGAGATGTCGTAAGCACAAGCGGAGAGAACATTGAAACCATTGCACCTTCAGATTTATCCATGGAAGCTGAACGACGGAAGAAGTTGGGAAGTCCAAAAGCATATGGTCAAATCATGTCAAATTAATGCTGTACATTTGGGATCATTTGGGCAACCGATGACAGAGCCAACAAACAGGCCATGCGCCGCTGGGTCTTCGGCTCTAGCCATACAGGGTGAACCGGAAGCTCCTGGCACAGTAAGAGGTAACTAGGAGCTTCGCATATGCAGTCCTTTGCCCTTTGCTGTCAGATTGAGACTACGACTGGACCTGTGTCCTTCAAATGCTTCTTTCCATGTGATATGTCATGCTCAAAATTGCCAAAATCATCCAAAATCTATGGGCTAGCGAGTGCGCTTTTTCTGACCCCCACAGACCATGTCATCTTTTCATCTCATCCCACTATCTTCTCTACTTGGGCTTGTCTGAACATTTCGTACCCTTAAGCCACTGGTTTATCAGCATGTTCATGCATTTTCACTGTTCAAATGGCCAATCATTAAGTTCAGTATAAGTTGAGTAAGGATATCCCCATGGTAACCCTTATTTCCAGACACACTTCATGCAGTGGTCTCCTGAACAACCTCAGCATGTTCCAAAGGATGTGGGCCGCCCTTCTGCCACAAGTAGGCACCCAGAGCAATGATCCCAACCTGGAGCCATGCTGCCACGCTTTAGCAACGTGATATGTTTGGTGTGTGTGTGTGTCTGAAAATATGGTATAATGACCTCCAAAATAGTGATTTTGAGCGAACATGATGAAAATGATGATTATCAAGCGGAATTCTCTATCTGTCTCAGGCATGCTCGCTTGTCAAACAGTTACTCAAATCTCAATGGCATTTTGCTGTATTATCTCTGCCACAGATAGTTCTGTAGGAATCATGTGAGTCTAGCTGCAATCATCTGGTGATCTCATCTCGGGATCCAGGTCTAATCATTTCAATCTGGCAATGGGTCATTCAGCCCTGCAAAATGGCTGAAGCTGATCGACCTGATCGATGTAACCCAGGTACTTCGAGGATCATCCCACCCAAATGGACCCAGTAGCTGGGCTATTGTTAGCCAGTCTTATATGTTTTATATGGGATAATAACCCCAGTTTTATCCGGGACTTACTGATTGGGGTTATTAACCACTTTAATATTTTTGGTGGGCTGATCCTCCAAGTATTGACCCATCCGACGTCGTCCCCGTGTACTGATTGCTTAATAGGAAATGTCCCATTACGGAAGGTGATAATCTCCAATATACATTGGATGGAATAACACCCTATTATCCTCAATGAACCATCATTTATCAGTTCCATTTTATCCTATGGTCAAACCATGTTCAATTCCATGTTCATCATGTTATCATACATGTGTTCATGGTTAACCATATTAAAACCCCCATGAAAAATGGGGATGGGTCAAAAGAGAAAGCTAAGCCAGTTGAGACCCAGAAGGGACCACATTGAAATGTAGATGTTTGATATTAACATGTATTAACCATTATTAACCATTATTAACCATTATTAACCATATATTAACCATATATTAACCATTATTAACCATTATTAACCATTATTAACCATTATTAACCATTATTAACCATTATTAACCATTATTAACCATTATTAACCATATATTAACCATATATTAACCATATATTAACCATATATTAACCATATATTAACATATATTAACCATATATTAACCATATATAAACCATATATGATATGGACCATGGGTTTTTATTGGGGTACCCAACTTGACCTGACCATGAAATCCTCAGGGCTCCCAACGCTAGGGACCACCTGAGCCACCTGTGCACTTCGACGCAATCGTCGCAAGGATCGGCCACCTGGTGATGAAATCATGGGTCAATCCATGGTACTTCCATTTATAGCTGGGTAGTTATAGTTATATATATATAATATATATAATATAATATATATATATATATTATAATATATATTATAATATATATATATATTATTATATATGTAAACTTGAAAGGAGGGGGGGGCGAAAGGTAGGTGTGGGGCAGTAGAAGTGGAAAATGCGCTGCTGTAATGAAAAACATGATCTGTGGCCAGTGCCGTGGACAGATCAAAAACCATGTTGCTTGATGATTACACGCAGCAAAAAAAACCTTCCACGAAAGCGGGGGGGAAATCTTTATTTATGGCCGGAACTCATATTAACGGAACTGACTCTTGCCAACTGTTGCAGTGTCATTCCTAGCAAATATAGAAAAGTGATGAAAAGTGCGTCACTGCTAAAAACACAGGAGTACGATGTGTCCAAGTATCCGATGAGTACAAGGGACTGTCGCCCCGAGGGGGTCGCGCGGTTTTCTTCTATCAAGTCATATCATATTATGTTGTGTTACATTATATCGTATGTTAACGTATTTGTTTATTACATGTCACATGTCATATCATAAGTTAAGTCATGTTATATCAACATATCATATTCTATCATTTCCAATGCTATATCATGATGGACCAGGCAGCCTTTCAAACGCTTTGTTTACGGACTATCGCCAACTCTCAAAGGCGACAATGTTCCCATGTGTTCCAGAAGATGATCAAAACTTTCCTTACATGGTTGTTCAAAGAGATACCCATGTACCATACAAGGGTCCAAACGTTCTAACTGTCTTCGCAAAAAAACACGACAGAAAAGGGAAAAAAACAAAAATCAAACATTAACAATCACGAAGGGAAACGAGTTTCTGCGTTGCGTTCTGCACTCGGACTCCTTGGTTTTTTTGTTAGGTTGCGATTGCAACAGTTGCTCCATTTCAACCAGTCGGGCGCAAGATGAAGGTCGCTCTATTGCTCGCCCGGCAAAGCGTTCCAAAGATGAATAGACAGAGGAAGCAAAGACAGAATGGCAGACAGGAAAAAGAAATCGACGTGACAGCAACAATGCACACGATGCCAAAGGCTCTCGCAACGGATTAACACGCAACCACTGCAACCAACAAGACCAAAGTGTAGGCAAAGAAGAAACAACGCCAGACCAAAAACCCTTTCGGACGAAGACAACAAGGTGACCAAACACACCCAACGCTCACCAGCACTTGGCCGACAAAAAATCGAAAGGTGATCATCCAACCAGCCCCAACAGACCACAGAAACTGCAGAGTCGGATTTGACAACGGAACCTGCCCGCGACAAAGAGCGAGAGACACAGGGAGAGGCGACAGCCTGGAGCCAACATCACACGGATGCTGAAGAATTGAATCTTCATGGACGTCATTGGAAACTTCATGTAAATCCATGTAAATCCACAATAATTTCAGCTGGGGGGGAATAAATGGAATGTTGGCGTAGATATTACAATAGAGTAGAACAAGCATCTAGACACGCATATGAACAAACAGCGCACAAAAGAACGTTATTACCCCCCACCCCCACACCCCCCCATGAAAAACGACAAGACAGGTTTCCAAAAAACAGCACAGGCGCGCGACCCCCTCGGGGCGACGGCCCCAAAAACAACCACAAAAGCGTCCCAACCAAACGCAACTCGGTTGCGGTAGCTATAGCAAAGCTTCCACTCCGCATTCAAAGTGCCAGGTTCGGTTGTCGAATATTGCTCCCACATCGGAAGTTTTCGGCGGATGTGTGTTCAATGATGGCTGGTTTGCAAAGTAGATTGGGCATGTTCGAAATCTTCTAGTATCTTCTAGTGCTTTAGTTTACTAGGTTTGACGTAGCAATTTCATTTTTGCCTTGGAGGCCCAGATAATGGGCCTGTTTCAAGTTCATTATACAGAAAGGCCTCGGTACGGCACCTGTTCCTCGATTCACTCAACACGCGTCATATTGCACCATGCATATGCCATGACTCCATGACAATAAAGTATAATAAGTCTCATTCACCTAAACAATACGTTGACGTTGCCGTACATTTCGGAGATCCTCTGTTCAATTCTTACTGATGACCCTCCACTGCCACCAGTCTTTTCTTGTAAGGGCCCTAGTTGCTGGCGTTCAGGCATTTTCCCGGCTTGGACCTTCTTTATGTCAGACAGACAGGAATACAACAGATCTCCCAGCCCAAACCTTTGATTTGGGTAAAAGGTTTACTGAATGATATTTGAAACGTGACCTTCCCATCCTTCCGTGTCGATCATGGGCCAGTGTAAAAAAGCGAATGATTGTAGAATTGAATATGCGTATGTAATGTGTATATTTAGAGAGAGAGAGATAGATGTACATAATCATATGTATATATATAATCTGTATAATATATAATAATATATATATATATATATTATACATGGGCCTAATGTATCGGGATATACGCATGAACATCAACAGAGGATCAAACTGCTGAGGCTCTCAGCTGAAAAATAACCAGGCGCAAAGTCTTCATTGCCTGGAAAAAATTACTTTTGTCTATAGAAATCCAGTATTGTGCAAGTCGACCAACGTAAGGGCATGAGACATCATGAGACATCTGGCGCGCTCCTTCACATTTGCAAAGCTACATGATGATGAAGCTGAGTATTTAGATTTACACACAAGAACATATTACATGCACATGTAAATATATTCAAAATACATCTGTACATAAATATGTGATCACGCATGTGATGTCCTGTTAGGCCATGTCACGTCACCCTACTTCGTGTAATCTTATGTCTTCACGCCATGCTTGCCCAGGACGGACCAGGTGGGAATCGATAGGCTCCCCCTAGATCTAGATTCGATTCTTTCGGGCATCAACTTGAGTGAAAGAAGCCACGGGCTCCCACCAATACATTCTATATAAGTCCTAAAGTACATAGAACTCAGGAAGCCTAGGCTACCTTTCGTGATATATTTATAATCTCACTTATTGACCAGTTATTCACTAGTTACTTAAGCAGGATGATCCTGCAAGTAAGTACCACAAACACCTGTACCACAAACAAGTTTGTGATGAATGTTTTTCAGCAACCCCGACACAAAAGCACCCGCTGGAAGCAGTGTGGTCTAGCGGATGCTGAAACTATGTGAAGAGTACAGATGGATACACATGGTACATATCTACAAACATCACTCAACCAGGCTGCAATCTGACGGTTTCAAGAGACCTCCAAGCTCCTCCTTCACTTCCGGCACATCCATCAAGAAAACTCCAGAAGTTGCAACATCTACCTGCACACCAAAAGCGCACCAAAAGGGCAATGACCCCTGCAATACCCCACAGCGGCAAAGCATTCACATGCAAGCTATCAGATAGGATCTGCCATTCTATTGGAAGGTCAAATCAACCAGATGCTGAAAGCGCCTTGATGCTGAGTCTTGAAGCAGAAGGTACCAAATTTCACTGAAAAATGTTTTGAACCTCGAAGCCCAATAAATATGTCTTCTATGGAAGGTTTGATCGTCAATGGTAACTATTAGTGCCATACAATCAGAAACATCGGAAACTCTGTGTGTCCAAACTAGATACCTTGTCATTGTGTTGACAAATGCAAGGTTGGAAAAATTTGCCGTATTCAATGCAAAAATGTCTGTCCGATCATGTTTCCCAGCATGGATTTCAGATGATTCATGTTTCAAGGGAAATCTAGCAGTAAAGGCCCATGAATTTGATGACAAACACTATCAACATCCTCCCACAAGAACGATAGTTATATGGCTATGAGTCAAAACCTAGTACCCAGACGGTAATCTAAAATAGTTGGTATAGCTGAATGGTTATTCCCCTTGGTAAGTTCATAGCTTTTGACCCATCTCCATATCAGGTGAGGTCCTGGCCTCACCCTGAAGCTCTGCAGAAGCCAGATGGATGTAGGCCACAACCGTGACCTCGGCACATCATCCCAGGCGTTGAAGTTTCTCAAGAATCCCCTCAGTCTTTGGCAGGAACCCTGGCTTCAATATGCCCAAGGTACCAAGAATGCCAACGCCATGTTCCAACCGGCACCCGTCGCTGTGTACAATAGAGCATGCACACTGGAACCAAACGGCAACGCTGTCCGGCCTCTGCCAGCAAACGAAACAGCAAACGTAGAACAGGTTTTGAGAATGATTGTTTGATTGTTTAGTTTCACGTTTATACCGCATCTCTCTCAAAGTACTGCACAATGCAGAATAAATGCAACGACAGGAAAAAAAACACGTCCATATATGATCTCTCCCAGTTGAGTGGACCCTTGGGGCTGGGAAATATACATGCATTTACCCCTCCGGCAAACCATCCACTGCCACCTATGTAGGGCTTGAAGTACTCTCGTTCCCGTCGCTCACTCTGCTCCTGCGACATGAAAACACCTCTTCGAACCCGGGAAGATCAGCTCAAATCAGGTGCGTATGCTCTGTGGCGCAGCCTTCCCTATAAGAACAAGCAGACGAAATGGATAACGAGTATGAAACTGATGATAAGGGCAATGGTCATGATTATGAGTATGATAATAGTGATGGTGAAGGTGGTGATGGACGGAGATGGTGATGAGGATGGTGATGGTAATGGTGATGATCAATGATGATGTGATGGTGATGGTGATGATGATGGTAATGATCAATGATGATGTGATGCTGGTGCTGGTGGTGGTGCTGGTGCTGCAGGTGCAGCTGCTGCAGGTGCTTGCAGGTGCTGCAGGTGCCAAAGGCTGCATGAAGTCAAGCCCGCACACATGTGCCTGGCAAAAAGAGATTGAAAGTGAGCTCCCGGCCTGATGGTAGCGTGCTGGTAGGTGTCAACATGACTGGATCTAGAAGGAACCACCGGAAGGTACTGAGCTACGCTGCAGTCCCAAAGGAACATGTTCCTTTTCACACGCTATGACACGCCTCAAGTTGCTTCGACCATATTCTGTGCATCATGGATTTTTATGTGGCTAATCACATGTGAGTGTAGTTTAAACCTCTGTGATGCAGGCAGGTCACGTTGGTCAAAGATGCTGCTAGCTGTTATTAGCTGTTATCTGCCAGCGCGGTGCAGGCCTGACTCTCAGGATCCAGCGTGGCATTGTGGTTCATGCCGTTATCCTGCCAACTTGGATGGCAAAGGCCCACAGACTTGACTCAGTGAATTTAAAATGGGTACGCCGTCACTAACCCAACCTGTAAATCCTTGAGAGATCATCCTCGCCTACCTCTCAAAAATCGGTGGGCCCCCCCACGTCCACCCATCCAATCAGCACTCTCTTGACCCAATCAGTCTCATTATATAATGTCTTCCTTGTTTGCACAGGTCACATTGATCCCCACACACACACACTAGACAAGAAAGGATCTTTGAAAAGATCCGTCAGGAACTGAGTCCTGTAACATGCAAACCAGCCTAGGCAATTAGACCTAAAAAAGATAATGCAGGTACGTTTACACGGGTCCCGGGGGGGTGTCTTCGGTGGCCACCGACCCCCCGGGACCCCGGTGGCCCCCTGCATTATTATAATTACTATTAGAAAGGGAGAGGAAAGAAGAAAGAAAAAGAGAGAAGTTTTACATCTATTCAGATGTTACACACACACACACACCCGGCCGGAGCCGGGTCAACCCTGAAAGGCAAGAGGAAGAGAAAAGCGGACACAAACGACGGGCCAACGACCAAAACAGCGCAGGGGGGGAAGGGAACAGACGGACCTCCG
>Ga0126342_10011073_pt1 | contig 16121 bp, 15 predicted proteins | sample Cyp1metagenome_FD_92528 | JGI IMG/M metagenome (GOLD analysis project Ga0126342, IMG submission 92528) | Coral microbial communities from Lord Howe Island, Old Settlement Bay, Australia - Cyphastrea 1 metagenome | ecosystem: Host-associated > Invertebrates > Cnidaria > Coral ... | reverse complement strand
TAATCCCATCCCCATCCTGATATATAGAATAATATATTTGGAATATATAGAAATAGTATCATATATCCCATAGAAACTTATAGAAAATTTAATATCCTGAAATTTACAGAAAATCATAATAGAATAGTATCATGATAATAGAATATATATGGAATAGTAAATAATCCCATCCCAGTATCATTATAGAAGATCATAATATCCCATTTTTTGATTAATGATAATAATAGTATATTGGGATATTATGAAAACGGGATAATAATGATTAATGGTAGTAGATATTGGATATTATTATATTGGGATAATCATGATTAATGATAGAATATATAGAAATATATAGAATAGTATCATAATCCCATCCCCATCCTGATTTTTGTAGAATGATAATAATAATGGGATTGTGATACTATCCTATATATATATATATATATATATTTATATATATATATATATATAGTGAGATCATATATAATAATTATGATGAATTATCAGGATTTTTTAATGGATATTTTGAATATACTAGACAATCCCATATTTGAATAGGATTATTGGGATATTAGTCTTTACTATGATCAGGATGACCATTATCTTTACTATTAATGAATAGAATAGCAGATAGTGGGATAATCCCATAGTATCCCATATTATCCCACACGATGGGGTGGGATTTCACTGGTTTCCCCCCTCCTCTGGGGATGGGATTATGATAAATTATGTATCTTTACAAAAATCTATTTGATCGGATTCTACTTGTGAATCTAGTGCTACATCATAGATGGGGTGGGATTATGTATCTTTACAAAAATCTACTTGATGGGATATTATGGGATTATCTATATAGTGAATCTAGTATGTATCTTTACTATTCTATATATAGGTATATGTCTATATAAACCAATCCATTGAGCTGGGGATTAACTATAGTAATGGAAAATAATAGTTATAATCCCCATTAACAATACTGGTTGGTGGTTTGGAACATTAATTGTTCCATTCAGTTGGGAATAATCATCCCAACTGACTTTCATATTTTTCAGAGGGGTTGAAACCTCCAACCAGATTATGTATCTTTACATTTTACTACATATATATATTTATATATATATACATCTATGAGGTGGATCAGTACTCAGTAGATCCAAAAAAACTATGTTGATAACTATACAGGATGGGGCCCATAATTAGTTTGCCAAGTTGGTGTTTTTTTTGCTATTTCATAACAAATTGGTGTTAATGATACGCGAAAATAACTGGTTTTTTCGATGGGGCTATGTTCACCAACAAACATTTCACGTTTGTTTTCCCCATCCTGTGGGGATGGGATGGGATGTATCTTTACAAATTTATCTACTTGATGGGATTATTCATAGTGAATTCCTGTGCGAAAAATCAAGTCCCTTTTTCATGAAATCTGATGGGATTCTATTTATTGTGATGGGATGGGAATCTGATGGGATGGGATGGAATGGATGGTATGTGGTTAATGGGAGATGACTATCCCTGGTTACAAGTGGAATGTTAGTGGGATAAATAGGGTAAAATGTAAAAGCTCTAATGGATATTGATTTAATGGTTCGCACGCAATATTGTGAATATTGTGGGACGCAGATGGATAAAATGAAATATCAATATCTATATTATAATGGGGATGGATTGCATGCGATGTGGTTGTAAGAGTTTATATAACATGATTGGCCTATCTTTAGCTACTAGGGACTGATGTCTTATGATGGGAATATTATGGGAAATGATGCGAATGGGATGGCGGATGCGAGGGATCATAAATGGGTTGATATTACCAAACATGGTGGGTTTCACATGGTTTTATAGGACATATCCACTAGAAATGGAGTTTTTATATGGTTTTATGGGAAAATCATGGGAATATATGGGGATACCCTCTGGTTATGTCAAAATAGCTATTGAAAATTGCTCATTTATAGTTGATTTACCCATTAAAAATTGTGATTTTCCATAGTTATGTGACAGTTTACCAGGGGGTACTGGGATAGGATGAAGGATGTAAATCTCCAATAAGAATTGTAATCATCCATTGATTGGTGGAATATATGAGTGTTTTCGTTTATATCTCACCGGTCTGCACACAAACAAACTCGATAATGCTAGGGCAGGGGCGAAAGTTTTTTGATGAGATCAAGTCGATAGTGCTCAGAGAGTACCATGATCAACGGAGAAAAAAATGCGAAAGAGTCAGTTTGAACTCAAACAAATCAATGGACAACCTGCCGAAAGACCTACCCGCAAGACCTTGTTGCGTGCCCGGCGGGCCGGTTTTTTGATGGCTAAAAATACAAAATATATAAATATGTTACTTGACAGTCACTCAATAATAAAGGGACAATAGTGGGGTAACAATGATAATAATCGATTTATCCTCCTGCATTCAAGCTTGGCAATGGAAACATGCCCTTATCAATGGAGGTTGCAATGGGAAACTCCTCTACGCAACGGGGGATTTTCCAGCAAAGCACCGTTTCAGCTCTTGGATCATATCAATCACCCCGAACCAGGGTTGCAGGCTGATTTCTCGCCATCAGTCACAACATGTTTCATCCATGGGAAGACCATGAAATGTTTGTACAGTTGTGTATATATGTATAATATGGAGGATAGCTAATTTATCTAATTTGTATCCCACCATATATCTATGTAATATACATACAAGGCATCTAAAGTCAGGCAAGTTGCAGTTATTGCTGTCTCTGTTTGGTCAACCAATCCCACAATAAACTTAGACTGTGCCATTTGGACCTGCTTCTCCGATGCATTCTGTGTTGGTTTCCCCTCAGGAAAGCCTTTGACGATGCAGACTTCAACAAAGATGGCTACTTAGACAAGGAGGACACCGAAAAAAAAGGTGACCTTCCCAGGGTCGTGACCGGAATGGGGAATGGTGAACTCCCAATGATGATCCCCAATGGCAACCATATTTTCCAGGGATTCAAAAACCAACCAGAAATGTGTGTGGTGATAGAGTCCGGCTTGCCGGAAAAGACATGGTTGAAGTGCCCACGTTGAACTCGGATGGAAGGTGCCCAGACATTGGTGAAAGCCCCATGATGCTTCTGCCATTTGTTAAGAGGAAGATGCCATATGGCGATGGATACAAATACATGTCGAGATATCCCCTGGTCAATTTTTCTCTCATTTCAGTTTCAGGGATATGTATAAATATATATATATATATATTCCCCATGGTTCCTGAAAATGGAAACCATTCACCAGTTCAGGGGTTGATGGTTCAAGCCCAATGATCATTGGTGAAACTTCATTGATTGGATCTCCCATTCTGGTGCCTTAAAAGTTAGTCACAGAAACCCTCCCCGCCTATTGAACAAGACATGATTATCATGATTGGATGCACCAAGATTACACCAGCAAGAAGTTGAAAGCCCATTCCCAGCATCAATCGCAAATTTTGATCAACCGTTCTATCCTTCGATTTCTCCATTTTTTCCATGTTGGTTTGTCTGAAAATAGTGGTCCCCCTACCCTAATCCATTGGATTATCATCATGTTCTCCATTTTTCTCATTAAAAATAGCCATTTGATGGTGCTAAATCCACCATTTTTAGTCCCAGTTGCGCCATGAAGAAACCATGGCTGCGCCTCGTAGGAGTTCGCCCGGCTGCTGATGCACCTGGACCCCAAACGCTTCAGCGACCCCAAGAAGCTGCAACTCGTCGACTCGGTGGTGAGTTGGAAGCGGTGATGCCATGAACCATTTGGAAGAATGGTGGAAAAATAATGGTGCAACGTGGGGCCCCCTAGTTTTAAGTTGCTTTATAAACACCAGTAAGTTATAAGGACCTTAAACAATAGTTATTGTAGTTATAAACTGACTTAGCTATCTAGGGGGCCTCACTTTGTGGATATAATGGGAATATAATGGAGATATAATGGGGATATACCAATCGTTTAATATCATATCATGGGAATATCATGGAATAATTAATTATTAACTATGAGAATGTAATGGAATATAATATAACCTAACTAATCAACAGTATGCATCTATGCATGGGGAGTTTCCTGAGTTGGGGGGTACCTCAATAGCTGGATGGTTTATTTCATGGAACATCCTATTAAAATGGATGATTCGGGGCTACCCCTATTTTAGGAAACCTCTATTTGTTGCTTGATCATGGTTGATACTGATTCGTTTTTTAATGGGGATAGAATGACTATTTCATTGGATGTAGATGTAATAAGCAACATGTTGATTGAAAATGGGTCACACCCTCCAGTAAACTAACACAACTATAGAAAATCACCGTAAAACCGGAAAGTCATGGTAAAACATCGAACTAAATGCTTCAACAATATGACTGCAGATAATCCTGGTTTTACTGTAACATGCTTTAACTTAAAATCCCTGGCTTATCTGTATTATTGCCACATGGCTAAGAGTCAAAACCCTGGTACCCAAACAGTACCCCAAAATAGCCAGGCCAGATAATAGATGTGATTTCCCCAAAGATATTGACATTAGGTTTTGACCCAACTTAGAATCTTGATGTCTGGATTATATCCCGATTTGTTGATGATTAGTTACCACCCTATATTTGATGGTTAGTGCCTCTTTCCACTCAAGCAAAGTTTAAGAGTCATGGCCAAACTTAACTCCTTGGTTCTCGATGAATTTTCTCATCAACCTTGGGTCCAATCAACTATCATTTATGTTTTTATAACCATGATTATAATCATTATATAAACCAGTTTATAATAATCAATATGTATATTTAAGCCTTAATATTTTTCATAACGCTTAATAACCAGTACAAAAAAATCTTGAATTCATGGCCACTTCATTCAACATCAAATCAGTGGGAATTTCAGGATCCTAAAATGGAGGTACTGTACCATACCATATTTTGTGAGGATATTCCCTTACATAGGCCTGAAAAATAGGCCTTATATATGGTAGGTACCTCCAATAAATCGGTTCCTGAAATTGCCATTGACTAAAGGAATGGGAAAACACATGGATGATTTGGGGTAACCCTACTTTAGGAAACCTCCAAATGATGATTTAATGGAATGCGAATGGGATAGTAATGACAGTACATGGGATATATAATTCTTTTTTTCATAATTCGTTTATGTAACTACCCAGTATTCATGATTTTCATGATTTTTCATAGCCACCTGCCACCAAATTGGACCTGCCATCTCAGGACCTCGGCCTTCCTGAAAGCGGACAACGATCGCAGTGGGAGTCTGGAGACCGGAGAGGTGGTCGAAGATCGCGGGTTGCGGCATTGGATTCAACTCTGCCGATTTTGGCGAGTTTGACAATATGGGTTTTGATAAATGGTAGAAAAATGTAGGTTTAACCACCTCAATGTAGAAAAATATGTAGAAAAATGTACCATAACCCAAGAAAAATATGGATTTCGCATGAGTCTGATAACACAAACATGTAGAAAAATATATTATATGGATTGAACCACAAACACCCAACGGTTGGACCCAACGAAACTGGAGAAAAATATCGATATTCACAAGAAAACTGGGATTCAAATTTCTGATCTCAATCCCAAAATCCACATCAACCCAAGCTTTGCAGCTGGAATTTCCAGTTCAACCATCATCTCTAGTCCAACAGGTATCGAAAACCAGCACATTTTAATTACTGAGTCGGTAAATCATCTACAATGTGGGGCCGCCCAGTTATAAGTTGTTTATAATCACCAGTAAGTATAGTTATAAGTATCATAAACTATAGTTATTGGAGGTATAAACTGGCTTAGCTATCTAAGGGGCCCCACTTTGTACAAACATGGAGCACGTTTTGGGAAACTCATCGTCAGGTGGAGGCTTGGTTGCGAGAATACCTCGCGAAGGCCGGCATCAGTGAAGAGGAGGCGGGAAGAGAAAGTTGACCACGGTGACAAGGGGAGATTCGAATTGCTTCCCGCAATGGAGATTAATGGGATCAATCTATAATTATCATATGTGATTTTCTTTAATAAATAATCCCATTTATGGTAATTTTTGATTAGATCCCATTTATGATCATTGAATATGGGCTTAAAAAAGGGATTATGTTACATTGCAGGCAGCAAAGGGGCATGATTTTTTCCACTGTGTTACATGATGAGTAAATGGGTGGGGTTCTTAAGTCATGGAGGATCCGCAAATCCATGGCTTTTCAATACTAAATCAATGGGAATTTCAGGATCCTAAAATGGAGATACTGTACCATATAAGGCCATATTTTATGGGGATGTTCCCTTACATAGGCCTGAAACATTGGCCTTATATATGGTAGGTACCTCCAATTTAGGATCCTGAAATGGCCATTGACTAAAGGAATCCATTGGTACCCTATTGACTTGACGCGGAGCCATCTAGATGTTGCCCGAAAATTCCCTCTATATATGGGGGGTTCCATAAATGGGATTACCCAAAATGGGTGGTTTGTAATGGAAAACCCTACTTGAGGAAACCTCCTAATGATTTAATGGAATGCGAATGGGACAGTAGTGGCGGTACATGGGATATATGTTTGATTGAACGACCAGCCTGATATGTTCATTGATATTAATGATGTTTGATAAACAAGGAGTTCAATTAAAGGATTAATGATTAACGGGATCAAAAATGGATCCTATAAGCAACCAACAATCTGAGCGAACTATGAGGATGAACATCCCAGCTATTTTTTAGGGGTTTTGACTCATACCCACAATGTTTTTTTTTTAATAATATTGGTGTGATTTAACTAACATTGAGATTGGTTAACCAACAATGTTTAAGGCTTGTAATATGTTGTGATTCAACAACCATTGATATTAGTGTCATTACACACGGATTAATCAATAGAGGATAACATAATTGGTGATAATGGCTATTGTTTCTTTACTGTGGTTTACGGCCAAACATTTTGTGGGCATAGCTTATGAACATAATAATTGGTGTACTTGTTTTTGTAAATAACCAACAAGATGATAGATTGGGTTTGTCCAAAAATTCGAAGTACCCAAGTTACAACTATATAATTCAATAGTTTCAATAGTTGTAGTTCGGAATTAGATAACCCCACAGTTAGATTAATATATATTTGTAGTTTAACTACAAAATCATATAACGTATCACATCCCTGAATGAATTGTGGCTTTGCTATGCCCACTAGTTTTGGACGCAGTATGGGATGACTATACAAAACATATTTACCCAGCTTGACTGTGGCAATGATCATCGGCTGTACAATGGGGATAGAATGGGATATTTATATAATGGTGAATATTGAATATAATTGATTTAATAGATCTCGCTAGTGAATATATATATATATAATAAATATTGATATATAATTTCACCAGTTCTTTTTTAATTTGATATTATCCCATGGGATATTTATATATATATATATAATATATATATACACATGGATCCATCGATCATGGGATATCATGGATATAGTTTGGATAAAAAACCGATCAAAAGCAGTGTTCAAGACATGTTGAATATTCTCGGAACATGTTCGATATATTAGCCAGTGTTTATATCATCCATTAAACCATGTTTAATGATTATATCACCAATTAAACCATGTTTTATTGGCTGTATTATCCATTTCCTCACCATTTAATCATTTGTTTCACCAAATGATTCCCTGCATTCGGAACACAGAAAACATCGGTCAGGAACTCTACATGCTCCTTACCTGGCGCGACAATCGTAACGCGGGACCCTTGCGTTTGGATGTGCCACGGCAACCAAAAAACCGCCGGACCGGCAGCGCGACTGGTTTTTGGTGCAGTTTTTGGTGCGAGTTTTACCCTCTGGTTATTTAACGTAGCCATGGAAAATCAGCATTTTTAATGGGTATATCAACTATAAATGGGGTATGTTCAATAGCTATGTTAAATTACCAGAGGGTATCCATGGTTTTTTTTTGTTGGTATATAGTGAATCAGCCTTGAACCATTGAACATAGTACTATATGGTCTATCTATATGTATATGTGACAGTGTTTTTCATCATTGATGATTGAATAATGGGGATATACTGGGGATAAAACCAACCAACAATGGTGATTTAATGGAGATATAGTGGAATATCGGGGGTTGGTAAATGTCCTAATTTTTCACATCACCCAAATATTGGGGATATAATCTTCAACAGATATGTGTTTTAGTGATGTTCAAAAAAAATCCAAAAATACAACATTTACCCTCTGGTAAACTAACATAGCTATTGAAAGTGGCCATAGAAATAGTGGATTTACCCAGCTAGAAAATGGTGGATCTTTCCAGTTCGTTACGTAAACGTTTACCAGAGGGTAACTCCAATTCACCACTACACTGTTAGCCCGGTATAAGCCTCTGAAAGTGATGTTTAAAATCCCCATAGGACATTTGCCAAGCCCTGAAAATAGTGCTTCATAATAAACCATATCCAAAATAATCTTCGGCCCTGGGGGACTAGGGGACTTGGTGGATCCGTCGTCGCCTTGGTTGTACTGGATGATTGGGGTTCCCCCCATGACCTAGGAAAGCTCCATATGTATGATGATTGAATGGCAAATACCGGGCGCTCACAATGTAGTGGTGAATTTTCTGGGATGTTTCAGGGGATTTTATGGACTTATAAAGTGATTATAATGGGACTGTAATGGAAGTCTAATGGGATTTTATGGGATTACCCTCTGGTAAACTAACATAGCTGTGGAAAAATTACCATTTTCAATGGGTAAATCAACTATTTCTATGGTCATGTTCAATAGCTATGTTTGTATGTTTACCAGAGGCTAATACCGGGCTAGCAATGTAGTGGTGGATTGGAGTTACCCTCTGGTAAACCTTTACATAGCTATGGAAAATCACTATGTTTAATGGGTAAATCAACTATTTCTATGGCTATTTTCAATAGCACACTGTTAGTTTACCAGAGGGTAATAAAGCGATAGTTAAAGGAATACCTTCGGTGTCATCAAACAGTAACATGGCTGGAAAATCCGTGGACCGTAGTTCATCTATAGATTGTCTGAAAAAATATTGATCATATAACTTACATTGACTTATCATTTATCTTTAGATTATCAATTTTCCTTCATTTTAAGTTACTGGTTGGTGGTTTGGAACATTTTTTATTTTTCCATATGTTGGGAATAGTGAACCCAACTGACTAATATTTTTCGGAGGGGTTGAAACCACCAACCAGATTATCAACGATGGATTTTCCATGCTATGTGGCTAGGTTTGATTACCCGAGGGTAACATGGTTTAAGCAATAAACAAAACGGTGACTGAACCACCAAAAAGTGAGGATTCAACAGGGAAAAAAAACAGGGGAAGAACATAAACCAGGAGTTAGCAAGCAAGAAATACTGACATGATCAACATAGACAAGGAGTTCAGCGTACCAGAAAGGCACTTTGTTACGATACATTAAAGTGTCAAAGGCCGTTGGTGTTGTTGCCCAAACGCTTCACATTATATGGTTGGCTTCGCAAATATTGGATAAATGAACCGGCAACCACGGGATATAATATGATATAATGGATATTTTGAGATATGTCGTCAACAAATTGCCCTCTGGTAAACGTTTACATAACTATGGAAAATCACCATGCTATTCATTGGTAAATCCAGGGGGTATTTGGGGGTGTTTTGGAAATGGTTCACCAAAAAATGGGGGCGTTTCTACAGGGAGAACGATGAACCAATCAAATTTTGCGGGTATCCTACCCGGTTATGTTCCGACAAACGTCATGCACAATTCCTCACGTGGTTTGGATTTTTTTATTTTTCCATATATTGGGAATAATCATCCCAACTGACGAACTCATATTTTTCAGAGGGGTAGGTATACCACCAACCAGTCATTTGTTTCCATGAAAAGTCAGACTAAACGAGAAAAAAAAAGTACAGCGCTGACAACGTCATGCACAAGAAACTCTGACACTGTTGCAGGATTAGGTTTGATGTCGACGGGATACAGCTGCTCCTGCATAGCAGGGCATAGCTAAAGATAGTAGTGTGCCAAACTCAATCTGGTTGGTGGTGTCAAACATTTTTTATTTTCCATCATATATGGCATATTATGGGAACATTTTTCCCATTGACTTTCATATTTTTCAAGATGGTTGTTGCACCACCAAGCAGCAACAATAGATACAAGTTGTGTAGGGTTTATACTGACACTGTGACTGTACCACCCATTTCTGGTAATTTCGGGATGGTTGATTCTTGGGTTTATGGCTTACCAGGTTAGAGCAGTAAACCCAAGGGTAACCCTGCCCCATATGCCCCATTTGCTACCTTCGGGTCAAAATAATTTCCTACATTGACCCCAAATTTCCAGTCAGACAAACCCAGAGTTTACAAGGATATTGATGCTATTACCGTTTGGTAAACGGTTACATAGCTATAACAAATCACAAATTTTAATAGGTAAATCAACTATTTCTATAGCCATTTTCAATAGCACACTGTTAGTTCACCAGAGGGTAAGGCTTGAATGATATGGACAGGACGAGCCATCCTGTTTTCACGTTAATCCTTGTAAATGTTTGCTGCGAAACCCCAAATGTCACCCGCATTTCACCCCAATGTTTCCTATCGTTCCCCCATTGTTCTCATTTCGTCAAGATTTCCCACATGTTTCCCATGTTTCCAGATGTTCACCGCAAATTTTCCCCAAGGTCCCCAGGTTTCTGGTCCAAAAAAACAACAAAAGGGCTAAGTCAACCAAGGACTTGTTGGGCGCATTTCAATCCTGTACTTCTCAAGGCGACGATCTTGGTCGGCAGCGAGCTTGGGGCAGCCCCCATGTTGGTAAACTTCCATAGTTGTTTACTGCTGATTCGTGAGGCTATAGTCCAGTATATTCCCATATATACCCATAGTGAATGATTATTCCATAATAAACCTCCATATACTATTATGGAATGGATTCTACTATGAATATGATTCAATAATAAGACAATGATTACTCCCAGTCTGTGAGATTATGGAGCTGTATTCCCATGAAATCCAACAATGGGTAGACAAAGAGACAAAGAAAAGAACTTTGATCATCTGCGGAGAAGGAGGTCTTGAACAGAGATGGCAAAAGCAATCCTTGCTTCATTTGGGAAAAACTTTTTCATCGACAGCCTGGATACTGTGAAAACGCTTCTGTTTACTGGTCAAGAGGCTTTGCTGACGATGTGACCGTCACAGCACTTCACAGATTTCAGTGGACGAGTCGACGAGGTCAAGTCATTTCTCGACATCAATTCCGAAAGAGCAGTCAAATGTCGACATGAGGATGGTTATATTCCTGACAACACCCTGCATATTTTCCTTACAAATCATGACAAGCAATGACAAACATACCTTCTTTCCGAAGGAGGCAGAGAACGGCAAGCATTTAAAAGCCATCACAAGACGCATGCACTGGGTCAATGTCACTGAGAAGCTATTCAAGGAAGAAGAATCTGAAACCCAGGCGAAATAACTTCTTGGTGATGTTGTGTCGAAGAAGCAGTGTGTAGCAGAGAATCTCGTGCCAGACGATCTGGAAGCCACACTGACAACTTCGAACTCGAAAAGGACTTCCTCACCTACATCAAGGCAACTGATAATGTATGAATGATCATACACAATCCAACCTTCCCTCATATCTTGCCATAGTTAATGCTATATTCCATCATAAACCCAAAGTACCCTCTGGTAAACTAACATAGCGAACTGGAAAATCGCGATCTTTAATAGGTAAATCAACTACAAATGTGCCGTGTTCAATAGGTATGTTAAATTACCAGAGGGTAAAAGTCCATATAAGATCCAATCTTCTTCTTGGTGCACCTGTGAGACTTCAGGATCTGTGGGATCAACTATGGGAAAATCTGGTGAAACAAAGCACCATTTCTATGGTGGAAAATTCAGCAACAAACAGTGGGATTTCTATGAGTGGATTTGATCATGAATATTGGCTATTTAACCTATAGAAATAGAAATCCCATAACTCCACTTATTTGATAATGGGTATTTAACCTAGAACAATCAGGGTTACCCCAATCAACTGGAGGTAAATGATGAGCCAGAACAGAAGGTGGGAATTGGTGATTCTAGTTATTGATTTAGCCCATGTTTTCCCCCTTGTAATTGGAGTATGCGGAAATCATCACAAAACTGGCATCTAAACGGAACTAGAACCGGGACCTGTCCAAAATTTATGGGGATTGAACTAACAGACATGTGGGTGGAACAACAATAAATCTAGAACACTAAGCTATTTAGCAGCAAAAATATTCAGCATGTTTCACGCAAGTTTGGATTTGATGAGCACGTTTATCTTTTTATTTTTAAAATATATGGGTTTGATTCAAAAACATAGCACCCACGATGGAAAAAACGCACCCACGATGGAAAACCAAGAGAAAAATGTGCGGTCCAGTCCAGTCCAGAAACGATGTTTGACCCACAGCCGTTTTGGAAAATGTGTGGAGGTTTAGAATCCAATCATCTATTCATCATTTGATTGGTGGGAAAATCTCAACCTAAAACTCCTACGATTGTTGAACGAAAATGTTTGGTGTTTGGAAAATCATCCCTTTCACCAAATATGATTTAACGGCTACTGTTGTAATTTGTGGGTACCCCCATGACTTAGGAAACCTCCACTTAGGAATCCCCCAGCAGACCGTGCCAGCAGGGATGAGCGCTCGCTTCAGAGGGCATGTTCCCCAAGCAGTTCCAGGCCCGAAATACCAGTGATGGATGTCAGTTCACCCCATGAAAATATATGAAAATGGTGTATGATAACCCCATGAAAATCATTGAAAATCACCATAAACCATGGTTGTTTGAGTGTAGATGAGATTTAGCAGACTTTCCATTGTTAATTGCTTCCATTATGTGGATTATTGTGGGGTGGTGGTATTATCAGGTTTGAGACAAATCCATACATACATATCCCTGGAAAACAAGATCGAACCCTGAACATTTGATTTTTGAAGAAGTCTTGCCCATTCATCATTGCCACATTCATGGAGTTCCATGTCGGGATGTAAAGGTGTAAGACCAGACCCTATGAATGATGATTGATCTTGGATGATTCATGCAAAATTGCCTCAATCCTAGTGAGGGATTTAGGATTTACTGTTCAGCTTCAGATCCTTGCAGTAGTTTGGACTGCCACACGACTTGAAATGGGGAGATATTTTGGGCCATGTGACAGCGGCGATGCGGAAATTGGATGTTTCATTGGCTTGGCCAGAAGGGCTTGAAGAAGGGAAAAAAACCTGAGCAGGTCCCAGGTTTCCGTCGTGAAAAAATGGCCACATCAGAAATGCTACACAAAATGCTATATGAACCAGTAGAATGATAACAATAATAATATGCTAACGGTTTCCATATGAGCAATATCAATGGGATCATCATCCAGCTAGAGAAAACAGGTTCCCCCCAAAAGCCTATGAGCCTGTGGTGGATTATGATTTGTCCCATTAAAGACTGATTAATTGTCATAGTCCATTGAAATTGCTATAACTTGGGGCATGTCCCATTTTTAAGACACACCCAACTATCATATTGATTCATATGGTTTCTTTATTTATACATATATATATACTATGTGACTATGTATATATATAATTATATATATAATTATAATTATATATATATATATGACATACCCCAATGTATCCTACTAAGTTGCCATTTTGGTGTAACGAAAACACCACCATTTCACCCCAGCCTCTTATCGTTGTTTTTCAAGCCTTGACCGGTCCTTCCAGCAAAAATGGATGGAGAAAACTTCGATATTGTTACAATATATTTTGCTTTTTTTTTGGATGGAAATATCCTAACCCAAGCTGCCAACAGTTTTGTTTCAACGGCATATCCAAGATTAGCCCATCCCGTTGATACGTTTATAGTTAATAAGATCCTCATCCAAACAATGCTGTCACAACCACCAGCTCAGTCTCAACTGTCAGCTCATCATCATAAAATAGTTAGGGAATATTCATAGAATAGCCTCATAACGATGCCTCATCTCAAGTCTGAATCCACTCTGCACCGGATTTCGCAGCGCCCATCAGGCTTTTTTGAACCCCACGATGTCACTCTGCGCGGCATTTCAGAGTGATGAAGTGTCATGAGCTTGTCCAGGTAATTCTCAATTAGTTGGATAATGTTGGATAGAAATGGTGTTGAGAGATTTCAAAATGTCCACCAATCCCCATAATGTGGTAAACCCATTGCCATAAACCATCCTATTATCTATTAACCAACCATTTAGAGGTAATTTTACAGTATCCCATTGCTAGAGGGGTGCACCCAATTTTCATTAACTTCCATTGGGGATGGTTCATTACATAGTTTGAATCATTGCAATGGCATGGTCGAAGAACGTCTCTGCCAATGGGCCTGGAGACAAATCTACGACTTGCTACAAAAACAATGAAGGAAAACATCGTTTGATGCGTCGGCGTGCGATCATAGAAATAAGACAGCTGTGAAACGTGTGATGCTGTCAATATTAGTTTCCTTTCAAAGGGATCAAAGATGCAAAAATCATCAAAATTCAACAAACACGTGGCACTTGTGCACTCATCACAAATTTACCAATTTACTTGAAATGCTGAAAAAACATACAGATGTGACGCTGTGACACGTGTCTTTGAGGCATTTGCACCATGTCATAAAAACACACGGCCGTCTGTGCTGCGGGTACCTAGTTTCCCTGGTGGTATTTCATGGTTGTTGCTTGCCTTGTCATGTTTCTTTTACGACCACGTATGACCATCAAGTACCTCAATCATGTTTGACTTCAGCTAGTTGTTCAAGGTCTTCCAAAACGGGTTGGTGGTTTGGAACATGAATTTCATTTTTCCATAAATTGGGAATGTCATCATCCGAACTGACTTTCATGTTTTTCAGAGGAGTAGGTATACCACCAACCAGACAAATGGTCTAGAAAACTAGCTTATCATATCTTTTATCAATCATGAAGATTGAATCATCCCAATATCCCCAAATCAAATCTATACCCATCATACGGCCCATATTCATTGGGGGAAGATATCCAGACTTGTTTGAAATCAAACCCTTTCCGGCTTAAACATCTCCCATTTCATCCCGGAACCCAGGTTTCACCCATGGAATTTGTGATGCTCTTCGAGCATTTGCGCGAGCATCGCGATGCCACGGCCACTCGCCCTTTGAGGGATGGCTCCATTGCCAAAACATGCCAAATCTAGCGAAATGTTGTGTAAGCAGGCCTTTTTTTTTTGCACCACTTACAGTTTTTGCAAGGGAAATCGGGCATATATGATGTTTACCTGTCTCTTAAATTGGCGTCATTGGCCATGTGTAGCTGAGATTGGATGCCACATTTTTTCCCGTAAATGACACGGAGATTCGACAAGCTATCAGATAGGTCATGTCAATGGGCAAAAAATTGTCATGTCGGGTTTTGATGGCAAGTTCATTGGCTTTACAGGCAGATAGTCAATTTTGCTGGAACCATCAATGTCCTGGCAACAGATTCTTGACTATTGAACAATGACAAAAATGACCCCTCCAAAAGTCGAACATGTTCTCAAAGTCGTGCCGTCAGATGGCCAGTGTATAATGGGCTCGGGTCATGTTTCGGTGCAGTCGCATACTGAGGATAAAGAGATTCGGCCACTCGGCACAGTTGGTGCTGATCATCTTCCACGGATCGTTGATGGGAAGTCCATGTAAGTCCTCCAGATGTGGTTTCTCCATGCTTATCCCATCCATAATATGGGTGAAATAATCAGGTATTAAGTTGGATGATCCTCCAAGTACTGGCTTCGCCAATCAAATTTGAGCCAACTTCGCCTACAATTTTTGAAAAGTTAGAGTTCCACTGGAAACACGTGCCATTCCAGCTGTGTTGGGATGAATCATATGGGTTTCTCTGAGAATAGGGTACCCAAAAATCCCAGGATTTTCTTTTGAATCACAATTTTTGGGTATATCCCATTGCCAGACACATATATATATATATATATAGATAGATAGATAGATAGATAGACAGATAGATAGATAGTTTACTTTATCATGTAGCCTGTACCATCGTTGTCCTGAAGGCAAGTACCAGAGCTTATCTCGAGGTGGCAGAATCAAAGGACG
>Ga0126342_10011072_pt1 | contig 16122 bp, 13 predicted proteins | sample Cyp1metagenome_FD_92528 | JGI IMG/M metagenome (GOLD analysis project Ga0126342, IMG submission 92528) | Coral microbial communities from Lord Howe Island, Old Settlement Bay, Australia - Cyphastrea 1 metagenome | ecosystem: Host-associated > Invertebrates > Cnidaria > Coral ... | reverse complement strand
TCTTACTCTTTCTCTTCTGATCTTCTCTCTTCTAATCTTCCTCTTCTCTCTGCCTCTGCCCTGCTCTGCTTTTCATCTCTCCATATTGTCGGAAGTTTGACTTCTAAACTTCCTTCGATAAGTTCTATGATTTTCTAACTATGTAGTTTGTTTATGTCTGTTTTGAGTGTTTTCAGTTGAGATCTTGAAACGCGGAACTCATCACAGGAACGAGAGGCTCTCCTCGACCAGAACGAAGCAGATGGTTTTTATCAAGGCACCAGGTGGTTGGGTTTCTTTCTATGGGGGCACCCCCTATAGCTGGATGGTTTATTTCGTTTATTTCATGGAAAATCCGAAAAAAAAATCCGAAGAAAAATATAGAAAAATGAATGATTTAGGATGATTTAGGGGTACTCCCCATGACTTAGGAAACCAAAATGAAGTACGTTGAGGCCTTTGGGAGTCCAATCCTGCTTCACGTCGTCGTAGCGGCGCTCTGCTCCTGCATCTTGCGCTGCTAAAGTGCAGCAGCTGGGCTTAAATTCAGCGCTTGGGATGCCTGCAATGTGTCCACAGGTGATTCTCTACGTATGGGTTGTGATTTCTATGTGATGACTTATGATTGTTTATGATTGTTTATGATTGTTTATGATTGTTTATGATTGTTATGATTCATGATTGTTATTGAGGGATCGGGATGGGATTTTATTGTGGGTGTTTCTGCTACCGTCAGCTTGAGCGGCAGCAAGCAACATGATATTTTCATGAAAAGGTGGCATGATTTCATGGCTAAAGCTGTCGAGCAAGGCCTTGTTCGAAAAGCAGCGGCGCTGAGTGGCTGGAGCCACTTCTGCGCGCATTGCTTGGGAGCTGATGTGCAGCAGCTTCAAAAGCACACAGAGTTCCCTGGCGAGTCTGACGAGGGTCAATCTTCATGTTCCCAACTGTGCCTATTTGTCAAAGCCAAAAGACGACAGAATTGTTGAATGATTGGGCGAACAGATTGTGTTTCCTGCTCCGCGGAACTGTTTACCAGGAGTGTCAATGCTGACCTGGTCGCCTACAAGCGAAAAGTTGAGGTGCTGCTCCAAGTGCAAGAGTGCAAGAGGTTTGAATACATGCAATTATGAATAATACGTTCTGTTGATCCTGGCAGTGGTTATGTATGATTGATTGTGGTGATGATCTTCTGAGAATGTTGGTAATGTGACATCCACAAACACAATTATACTATATTACATTGATGCACCAGCAGGTCGAGGGCCTTTTGAGATGCTTTGTGTTTGGAACTGAGCCAGTGATGATATTCTGCTATTGACATCCATTGACTACGGTGACTACAGTTTCAATGTCTGGAGCTGCAACGTTCATCAAAGTGTCCCCAATGATTCCTGGTTCCTGTCGTGCATATCATTGCCACATATGGCTATGGATCAATACCGTCAATACCTATTAATACCATTTTTAGGGGGATGAACATCCATAAATCCCAGCTATTTTGATGTGCACCAGGGGTACATGGTTTTGACCCACTGCCATATCATTGCCACACATTGTCACCAGAGGCTTTAAATGCTGAGGTTCAGCCTCAGCACTGCAGTGCAGCGGCGGCAACTCATGGCACTTTCAAGTCTTGCACCTCAAGGCATTTGGCGTTGTGCAGCTTTGGGATTTGCCCAGTCATGTTGGTACACGTTGGTACATGTTGGTACACAATAGAAGGGATCCTTGATGGAGATGAAATGAGATGAAGATGGTTTTGAGGGGAAATTTCTGGGATGACTTGATGTGTTTGACAAAGAGCACTAATTGCAGGAGGCCAGTAGTACTGTCACTGCGAGCGACTCGATTGCCGCCCAGGTGCTTCTAAGCGACTGCTCTTCCAGCCAGCCCCGCGCACTTGACAAGGCAGGTCCCACCTTGCTCACAGTTCTCAGGATCTCGAGTGAAACCAGTGAAACCAGAACCCAGAAGTCAGCCTGTTTGAAACAGTTCAGTCAGTTGAGTCAGTTCAGTAATTTCAATTGGCTGTGTCTGAAAATAGGGTACCCCTAATTATAGCCATTTAATAGGGAAACTGATCATTAACCATTGGGTTTAGGCACACAACATTTTCAGACAAACCCAATTGGGTTGTCCTTGGAGGCTTGGTGTCCAGCAACTTCAGCGACTTTCCGAAGCTACCGAAACAGCTGCTGCATGCTGCTTTTCTCAGCTGGAGGGATGCGAGGGACTCCAGCATGATTCGGTGGACGGGAAGTAAGAGTAACCAGGACTTGAAATGGCGCTACATTTCGCTGGCTGGATTCGAGAACACGGACGTCCTGCTGAATCTGAGCACTTTGATGCCGGTTTGCATGTCCAATGCAGTCGCTTCAAAAGCACTGCCATGTTTGCGACGATCCAGTGTTGATTTGGAGAAGTGCTCTTGGCAAAGAGACTCCATCCTTTTCTGATGCCCGACACACCGCGATTGGTTGGAGCATGTTGAAGCTATGGAGCCAATAGCCTTGGGAAAATGGGAAAAATGCATAAAATGGCCTAGATTCTAGATTACACTGCGGTGCACAAGTCATGCACTGATTCATGTGCACTGTCAGTCAGCCTCAGACTGTCAGATGCTTTGCCGTCTTCGCTCTTGTGGATGTCGTTGTTGCCCACAATGGATGAGGTAAGAGCACATTGTGGGGCAGTGTTGAAGGTGGGGCGCTTGGTGCAAGAACACGGAAGCTTGTGTTTGGAAGTTTGGAACATGGTTTTCAAATGTGTTCAAACATGCTCAAACCAACCCTTTGACTGTCTACTTTGCCTTGTCATTTCTTGCCATTGGCTGCTTGGATGCTTGAAGGCGGTGTTACAAGTGTGGTAGACACGATTCTTATGAAATCCTGGTGTGTACCTGGAAACTGGATTTGGCACTGCTTCTATCAACGTTTCAAGAAGGCAGAATGTGCTTTGTTCCTAGGTGACCCGCTTTCCCAACTGCTGGAGGAGAACTCAGATCCTGATCAAAATGGTCCTGTTGTACTATCCTTGCGAGAAAACTTAAGCAAAGCATAGCACAGCAGTTTCAATTTTGATGTTTGTAACAATTTGTACTTAAGGCAATCTTGATGAAGTGCAGTTGGTTGAATCCTGGAGGAGAGTCTTGAAACTCACTTGCCATCCATCGGCACATCGGGTGCAAATGCTGTTGGATTCTTAGTGACCATTCTGCCTCGGGTTCGGCGAGGTAAAGTTTGAATCTTGGTTTTTAAAGCACCATTTGGGGGTGGGTTAAAACCTATGAAATTACATGAAATTACCATAGTTGGGAGATTGACCGGCTATGGAAAATATTATGTCATCAAATTTCTAATGTTCTCCGCACACCAATCCAAGTTGTTCTTGATATTTTTTGATGAACTGATGAACAGTCAACAATGGACCAAGAATCTTGCGCTCAACTGATTGCTTTCACTGTGAATGACCTCTTTCCCTTCAAACATGTGTTGCTGATCACCAACCCTCCTGTTGTACCACTGACACGTCCTCATAGCATGCTGCGCCCATGATATGTCCCTGAGATCATCTTTCAGTGTGTTTCAACCTTCCCTTTGTGAATGCGGTGTCCCATCATGTGTTTGTGCCTCCAGCTGCTGCAGAGAAAGATATAGACTACTATGGGGTTTTGTTTTTCCAGTGCTGTCCCCACGCAGACCCGCGGGAATAAGATTGGCTGAACACTGATATGTTTCACATTGTTTGACTTTGTGCGGGTATGTTTGACAAAAAATCCTCGCAACTGAATTTAAACAGAGAGCATTTTTGCCAGTTCAGCGTGAATTTTTGCCAGTTCCATGAGGAGATGGTTCGGTCAGATGTGATGCACATGCCATCAGGTCCTCCTTGCAGCCTTTCTCGGAAGATGTTGGAATTCGCAGCCAGGGCCACAAGGATCACAAGGACCGAAGCTCAGTGTTTTTCCATGTCTACTTGAATAAAATGGTCCTAAATTACCTCAATGGGCTCAAGCTTTGATGGAGGTATACAAGACATTCTAAGACGAAATTGATATCTTTGAGAATCTGAGAAACTTGTGATATCTTGGATCGTTTGATCACCTTGGCACACACTCAATCATGTTCGATGCTGTGAATCGTCTCCTTTGAGGTGATGCCGCTCCATCTTTGCCGGTCCGGAGCATAGCGAATGGTGTTTGGAGCAATTGAAAAGCTCCGGGGGTATCTGTGAGATTCTTTGACTTGGAGCCGGGTAAAGCATAGTGTCTCAAAGCCCATCACCCGATCGTTTGAAGCAAATGACTCACGATCGCTTTGGCTCAAGCATCCAGCCCCATTTTTTATCGGCAGCTTTGAGTTTTGCCAAACAGATATCTATTCTGCTTTTCTCATGCGGATCACTTGGGCAGCGCTATCAGCTCTGCTGTTCCTTGCTTGCTCAGCAACTCGTCATTCGACAGTGGATCAGCGCGATGTTCAGCAGGACCAGGAGCACATGGAAACAGAAGATGATTGCAAGAGCTGCAAGAGGCAGAAGGAATTCGTGGACAAAATGTTGGCTCAGAGTAGGAAGGAGTATGATGAGTTGAGGATCAAGTACAAGAAACTCAAAAAGAAGTACGCAGAATTGTACGACGAATTGAAGGCCCAGTTGGAGGATGATGACTCTGAAGACGATTTCATTTTCGCCCGCAAATAGCCAGTACATATTCTGAGTGACATGCTCTCGCTTTGAGAGGAAAAGCAAAGAAATAATAAGCAATGTGCATGCACATCATTTGATATCATGTGTGTGTTTGCTATGCATTTCATTCCATGTTCATCCATTTTCACTTTCGACATCTTTCATGCTGGACCTTTCAAAGTATTGAATCGCCTCGACTTTCCAGGCTGCAAGCTATGCTCGGCTTCTGCATCGCCTTGGTCTTGATTTTGCAGAGAGCTGGCTTGGTGCTCTGCTCAGAGATGGAAAGGCATAGCTGGCATAGCTGCAACATGTTGCAACCAATGTTGGAAAGGTACAATTTAAGATTGGAATATATTGGAATATATTGTGATTGGTATGGACAGGTTGTGCAGATTCAGTCACATGTTTGCTTTCTTTTCGTGTCTCATGCTTTCAAGATCTCCATTTAGGTTTGGCGGCTGCAGGCTTGACTTTGGGATGTTAAACTGTTAAACATTGTTAAACACTGCTACGGACTCGTCGAAATGACTCATTTGGAAAAGCCTTGTACGTATCACAAGAACACCAGGACGTTCTCAACAGGTTGGTATCAGGAACGGGTATGTGACTGACTGGTACAGTCAGGTGAATGCACCGCTTGATCCGTTTGTTGTTGTTGTTGTTGTTGTTGTTGTCGTCGTCGTCGTCGTCGTCGTCGTTGTTGTTGTTGTGCTTTTAAACATGTTTTAACTGATTGACTTTCCGAATTCCAACTGTTTTGAATCCTCAAAAACTGTCAGAGGTTGGCACTTGCCGCACGAGAGCTTGACGAAAGCCTTGGCAGAAGAACTATGCAATGTTAAAAAGGCCTGGTAGTCGTTTGATGATGTCATAAGACTTGCTAGCAGATGACAGACAGACTAAAATATTGATTGAAGATAGTAGGACAGCTCTGACTTGATATTCAAAGTTTGGCCAAAACATGTTAAAACCTACACAACCGATAGGGGACCACGCACTTCAAAACCGCCTCCATGTCAAGTTAGTAGGCAATAGTGTGGTCCGCCACTCATATGAATCCAGAAGAATCCCTATGATATCAGAGGAACGGGGCTTCCCAATATAAAGATTACAGTATAAAGATAGCCTCTGGTTATTTAACATAGCCATGGGAAATGGCCCATAGAAATAGATGGTTTACCTATTAAAAATAGTGAATCTTTCCATGGCAAACTGTTAAATAACCAGAGGGTAATTTGTTACAGTATTTTGACGCAGGACAGTTTCCCTCATCTTGCTGCTGCTGTGTCCTGCTGGCACGTTGGTGCATCGGCCGCCAGTATCGAAATACAGTGTTTGTGACCTGTGTGTGTCATAGAGAGGGAGATATATGGAGATATCCTAAAGCAAAGCGGTCGAGGAATGCATGCACCCTTGACATATCTTGACATGTTGCAAATCATGTTTTTGAAGGCTAAGGCAATGATGCCAAGGAGTTACAACTCGATTGAAAGCCAGGCTTGCGCTTGCCGAAGGTCACAGAACCCAAGTCGCCACCGCTCTGCAGAAGGCGAGAACTCAAAGAGATTGCTGTCGATTTTGCATCAGACACAGTCTTTGCTTGTATTTTTGTGCCAGACATGGTGTGTAGCCATGAACTGTACACTTCAGTTGACTTTCTTGGGTTGGTGACGGTTGGTGTTTTCTTGCAGTCTGAGCTGCCTGTTTCTCCTTATGAAGGTGAACCATGTTCAATTTATTACAGTGTATGGTGTTTTTTGATGTTTTAACTCCCTATTCTTTGCAACGAGGTTTCTGGAAAGTTGTCTCTTCAGGTAGCATCCACCTCAGCCAGTGGAGTCAGCTGTGGAAGCCACTGGCAATGTTTGAGCCCCTTTTCTAAGGCCTTCTCATTTCTCCAAGCAATGCTAAAGGAGGTTTGCCAGAGAGCAGAGCAGGCTGTGTCTGAAATCGGGTATGCAGCCACGTACCCAAGAAATTGTAAGAAATCGCATGGTTTGTCATGATGTATCATGGTTTATCAACATTTTCCCCATGCAAAAGAGTCTAGAATGCCGTAATTAGATAATATTAGATACCCATAGAATGCCATAGATTGATACATATATAAATATATATAATTGGAACTTGGATAACTATGGATAACTATGGACAACTATGGATAACTATGGAAAATTTGGGGCATGGTATAGCCATGTATAGCCCATGGGTAGCCCATATTGAGCCGCCTGAAGGCCACGGACACCTGGGTGCCTCTGGCAGTGTCACTCTCATCTCGGGCCTTGCAGGATGCTGTAAATCTGATGAAATTGGGAAAGGAAAAGGATAGAAAACCGGATAAAAACTGATCGATACAATATGATATAATGATAGAATCGGATAGAATCTGATAGAATCTGATAGAATCTGATAGAATACTTATCATTGCTGATATTTTGATACTGTTGATGTCCACATTGTCCACCAGTCCAAATCTCAAGAAAGGCCGGGTTGCTGTTTAACATTCTGGATATCAATGATATCCTGGTGATGCATGCATCAGGACTCCCGTGCTGATCAGTTCCCTCGCGAGCCTCTGAGAAAGTCGATGGAAAAGTCAGCTTCCCAGGGGAAGTGAAACAATGCAGAGCTGAGATGCTTGAAACCCGCACTCCTGGCAAGTTCAGTGTTTTTTTGTGCCAGTGTTGAATCGAAACTTGCGACTGAAGGTGCGCGGAACCGACAAGAACTGCCTGGCTGCAGGTCAAGGGTAGACATGTGATGGGTAAAAATTCACCCACAAAGGGGCGAAAGGACCACAGACCAACAGCCCATGCCAGGTTTTGGAGCTTCTGGAAGAGGTTCCAGAAAGAGGCTGGGAACAGATGTCACAGCAGAATGGTGATACGAATCAAGGATTTTCCAATGTGAATGGGGAGGAACATCCATTTGCAAGCTATGTTGATGTTCGGAACACAGGTGTTTGATTCATAGTCATATGGATTTGGGTCGGATTTGGGTAGAGACATGCTTGTACTGCTTGTATGTGCCGTGGCAAATGCTGGTAGGTGATTCCACTCCCTGATAGGGACATGTTAAGTTGTGAGGCAATTTTGATCATGCGTGAAGAAGTATCTCACACTTTAATGAAGGGCCAATTTGCAGGAAACCACCATATTTGGGACTAAACAAATAAACGAACATGGTAACATGGTTTTAAGTTTCCCATAGATTTTCCAATCAAACTAGTAACTAGACCCTTGGATACTTTGGACTTGCAAGACAAAGGTGTGAGGCAGTGAGTCTGTGAGGCCTCTCAGAACAAGCTGCTCCAGAGCCATGGCAATTGGATTTGCATACTGAGGCGGGAGAGAAAGCATGGTAGAAATGATGAGAAGTGGCCGATTTTCGAGAGTCCCAAGACAGACCTGCCGTTGTCTTGCGGCATGAAGAGCCGTCGCACTTGATTATTCCTGGCTTCGATATGCTTGAGTCATCTTGAATCATGTTTTGATGCAGCAAGGCGAGAATATCCGAGGAGGGGATATACGGAATGACTATTGTCGTACGGCAGATGTACGGCAGATGTACAGCAGAAACATCCCTCCTTGTTGAGTGTTTGTGCAATCTGCGGAGGAGGTGGCACTATTTTGGCCCGATCTGGAAGCCATTCCAGCTCAGCTCGCAAAGCAAGGGTTGGAAGTGCCCCAGGTTCGCTTTGGCTGCGTGAGGAACAGTAGAGTCCGCCACATTGCTTGGCCCCATGTAACAACTTTTCAGCCGATTCAGGCAGAGAAAGGAGCTTCAAAAGGCGAAGGCCTACTCTGAGACTGCTGCAGCACTGTTTAGGGCAACTCTTTGGGACCTTTGTGGTGGAATACTATGTGCCATCACTGCTCAGGATACAAGTTGTTGATTTTTCATGTTGCCTTCAGGTGCCCTTCAGATCGATTTGTATGCCAACCCTGCAGCGAAAGCAGCCCAGGTGAGAGCTTACTTCTTGGGTACTGGCTTTTGACAGTAGCAAGCAGCCTGTCAGTGATTTGCTACTTAAAACGTCTCGAACCCCAAGGAGTGTGCGCACAGCGCATTAGTCACGTAATTCGCCTGCATGATTGCACTTTCAGAACAACCATAGTAGACAGATAGCGCAGCTGCATGAAGCAAGCTGCAACAACGAAGAGAACACACAGACGCCAGGACGCTGTCGTGGCAGCGCTGCCGCCGAATCGTCGCTGCGAAGCCTTACTCAGTGCGGCAAAAGCAGAGGTGCACCACCTGCAGTTATTCCACGAAGACGGTTTTGTTTAGGACGAAGAATGCTTCATCGGGTTGTAGCTCCAGACCTGAAATGCTGGGTGAATTGGTGAATCACCACACCTTGTACGTTCTTTAAACCTTCGTATCCAAGGCAATGCAAGAAACCGTGCCTGCTCTTCTGGAAGCCTGGCAAGAGGCACCAGACTCCTGCACAGAACCTTGGCGAATGTGAACCAGAAACTCACCATAATCTACCACATATTTAGCATGAATTTGCCAGGTGCCAGATGTTTACAATATTTCAACATGTATTTCAACATATTTCAACATATTGTGTCAACACTTCATTTCCATATTTTTCATGGCATGTCCAGAGACTGTAAGAGACTTGGCCTTTGATACCTTTGGCGCATCGACCAAGGCAGTCCTCCTGCGACAGACGGAGCTACAGGCGAACTGGCCAATACCTGCATGGAGCCGAGCCGAGCAGAGACGTTTCACCAATCAAAAATGGAGGTTTCCATAAATAAATGGTTTATATAATGGAAAATATAATGGAATGGTTTATATAGTGGATCCCCCATTTTGATTATTATAATAAATGGGGGATCCTCAAAATGAATGGTTTATATAATGGAAAATCCTAGTAAAATGGATGATGAACAGGGGTACCCCCATTCTTGGAAACCTCCATTTGATGACCTGAAGATACCTGAAGAAATAGATGAAGAGATAGATCATGATAGATCCCAGTTTACCACATGGAAATACGGCTGGCCGGGCACTCTTGGTCATTCTTCATTTCCATGTCAATTGTCTTAAGACGACCACATTGCATTATTTTCACAAGTGAGGTCCTGGCACCAGTGCTGACTGCATTGATAAAAGAGGATGCACCAGGCGTTTGGGTGCGGTTCATTTGGCGACGAACGACAATTCGATGTCTGCTAAATACAGTAGGTTTCAAAATGTTTCATAATGCAGAAAAACTGGTATTGCTGACACGCACACTGAAATCCGAATGTCTTCTAGCCATACTGAGGCATGTCATAATATGATATAATATGAGAGAATATGCTGTAATGAGCTCCGAATGAGGTCTTGTGCATGTCCATTGCCACTGGAACTTGACAGGCTGGAAAACATGGAAGATGGGACCCTTTGATCGTGGCCTGCTGACAGCCACATGGGACTGGTGGCCTAGTGATTGCACATGATTGCACCATACTGTGGACATCTGTGGACTGCTAGAATCTGCTAGATGGATAGTGCTAATGTTTGACTATCCATCTAGCAGAAATCACTATCTTCATCTACCTTCCATGACTCTTCCATGTGACCATGATGGTCCCAAGATTCGTGCCGTAGGCTGGACTTTGTCGGGACCCTGAAATATCTGCAGGCGACTCTTTACAGCAACCATTCTGCCAGAGTGCTTGTAGCATCCTTTCTCCTGCTGTATACGGCATGAAGCAGCGATCACAATCATGTTTGAAGTAATCCCTCAAAGCCTCAAAGGAGCCAAGTTCTCGTGTGTGTTTGGATCCTTACCTTTGATGTCACCTTTGATCGCCTTGGAGCTTGCGTTCCGTTCTCGTCAGGTTTCTGGCTCTGGGCGTTGAACGAGTTGGTAGTTCCAAACCTTTCGGCTGATGCAACAAGGCCTGGAAGTGTCCTGCAAATCACTCGAAGACAATGTGTGACATATGGGTCAGGCTAGGAAACAAATGCAGGCAATTGGCTGCCTTCTCAGCGTAGAAGCGAAAGATCTGTTTGCAGCTGGACTGTGCCGTCTCGCAGGCGCCGCTTCGCTGCAGATGCTGCGCGTTTGTTGGCGAGCACTCTGAAAGCAGACCTGGCAGCCAGGGAGCCAAGAGAACTAGATACACAATGATACGCAGCTCATCAAGGTTTGTGTTGCCACTCCATGTAAGTGTGCTGATAGAAAACAACTTGCATTTAATTTGACATATTTGACTTTATAAGATGCTCTATTGATGGAAGTCAAGTTGTCGTGCGTTCTGCATTTAGACATTCCTCCAGCTAGGCTCGACATGCCGAACTACAGCTGGATGAAATTTTGCAGGCGAGGTGTTTGATGGACTAGTCCTGATGTAACTTTGGATTCACACTTTCTTCATTCATATTGTCTGACAGCGTGTGCGCAAGAGATTGCGGCATCAAAAGAACGCAGTGTACTAAGATGGGATGGTCACGAAATGCACTGCACGAGGAACTAATGAAAGTGTTATGGGATAGGGAGTCACCTTAGCGACTGCATGAATTGTCAGCAAAATGAACCATTTACAGATAGTGCACTAGGATAAACCCCATCAGGTACAGTAGCTCTGAAAGTCTGCAGAACACGGAACTTGAGTTTGTTCTGTTCGTACGCATGGTTGCTGATTAAAGAAATCCATTGCCGATCAGGAACAGTTCCGATCGTCCGAAGCAGCTGGAAGCTGAGATTTGGCGTGTCCTGATGGCCTCCAGCATCTCCAACACAAAGGTCATGCGACTTCAGTCCCTTGAGAGGGCACCACTTGCACCGCATCATCCTTAGAGCCTTAGAGCAACATCTTGGACTCTAGCAGCTCTGTAGCATTGTGTAGCATTAAAAGATATTAAAAGTAGTTCAAAGTATTTCACTCTGTCTCGGAGGTTGGTTTTGTCCTTGGCGGAAGTTGTGTCAGAAGAGCCACTTGCAGAGGACCCTCTGGCTCTCAGCCAAAATGGCGTGATTCGTATGATGGTAGGTAGATAATCCGCTTGCTTCTATCCAACACTCTCTTGTTGCGTCACCATGGCTATTCGCCAGAAAAAGACAGGTCTCTGCAGGCAGTCGAAGTCTCCACTAATAAGACGATGCTTCCCAGCAACAAGTGCAGACTTGTCAAAGATAGTTGTCTCCAAGCCCCAAGCTGCCGGTCATTCACATCTTGTTGTCAAGAGGATGCCTTGGTGATGTGGTTGAACATTGCCACTGGAATCAAAGATTTGCCTGAGGCCAGATATGGCCAGATCATCCTCACTGTTGATTTTGTATGATTTTGTTTCATCCTCGCCTATTATGAAAATGAAGCGTTTCGTCCAGGCGGCCACACTTCAGAGACACATCAACATGCATTTGGCAGGGAGCCAATATGCACTGACTGCTGCAATGGTATTGTACTTCTATGATCTTGTATGTTGCTTGAGTGGTCACTTGCCAAAACTAATGAGGCTAGGATTGCGGTTGCTGCTGAAAGTGCTACCGGTTATGCTGCTAGCTCAAAGATTGCAATGTGCTGTGAATTCTACCCACGTGTCAAAGCCCAGCATGACAACGTCCATGATTTCGTGATGGACCACTTACTATACCGTTCGCTGAAGAAATCCGAGATGTACAGAAATGAAAAGGATACTTGTCCGATTTCCAGTGCATCATTTGCAGTTCACATTTGGGTTTCTAAGGCAGGTCAGCTCTTGCAAGCCGCGCTTGGTGGATCAACCTTGGACAAAGGCAACTTGAATTTATGGGCGGCAGAATGAAAGAACCAGGGAAGTGATACATTTCTTCATATTGCTCCGTAGTTCCCGTTGCTTAGGGATCTTAGGGGCTCAACCACAACACAAGATTGCCGATGTGGCACGCTGAACATGGCCATATTTTGATACTGAATGATACTGATGTATTGTGCAATGTGACACTGTTCTATGATATATTATGATATACAATTATATACACCTGATTTATCATGATGTTCTATCGTCCAATATCCAGACTAATGAATGTGCTCGACAGTCATACGCTTCTGTGACACATGTTTACCACATCCTGACCTATGCCCCTTTTGCATCCCGGTGCCCAGATAGCTCTGTGGTCCGACTACTGGCAGCTTGCTTGAATCCACAACGACTTGCAGGCCCAGGAAAGAAGCAGTTGATTTGACAAGAGACTGGAAGACGATCATGAAGGAAAGGCTTGCTGCCACCTTAGCTCACACTATAATATATAGTTTAACATAATGTTATATATATATACTATACATATATATATATATACATATTCTAACGTATGATACATATCTATACACATACATATGTACAGATACTGTAGTTGAGAAGCTGGACTCCAGGTTGATGCCAATCTGTTTAGCTATGGGAGGAGTTGGATTAGGTTTCAGAAATATGGACTGAGAGGATTCATCTGAATAAATTCAACCTGTCCCCAACCTGTCCACCGTTGCACTGCTTAAGCAGGCCAAGTGGGGAAAGTGGAATTATGGCCAGTGTTGTCCACTGCACTTTGGTGGCCGGCACGGCGGTGCTATCCTTGGAGTTTGGTCTTGGATTTGGTTGCGAAATCTGTGAGAAATCTGTAGATATCAACTGATGTAGTTCAATTTCCATATTGAAGTGATGTGTTTTGTTGTGATTTGCATTCAATGTAGTCAACTGATATTTCGTTCAGTTTGATTCAGGCTCTCGCAGCTTGTGTTGAACGTCCTTCCAGAAATCTTCACAGAGCTCAAAGTGCGGCTATGATTTCTGCTGGGTCAAGGTCTCAATAGGGAACAATACAATTTTGATCACATAGTCTACCCTTGAAGAACCAGGTGTAGCCTTTGAGTATTATCCTCCTGTTTGCAACACTTTCTTTTTGACCAGATGTCCACTTGAGAACACATAGCATAATATTGCACAATACTTTCAGCTGACAGGTACTCACACCAAACGGCTATGTCAAAGGAGGGCGCAGTATTCTCAGTCATTCACCCATTGTTTTTCCAATTGTTCGGCAGAAGATGCCCCAGGTTTAGATTGCAGCAGCAAGTTCCTGGATTTTGGTGTTCGTTTGCCTGTGCCGCCCTCACCTGCAGCACCAAAAAAAGAGACCACGTTGATGGAAACACACCATCATGGTCCGAGAATGCTCGTAGGAGCGCAGCAACATATACCACATTATGATATGTCAGTGATCTTCCATGCAAGTTGTTTCAAAGCATTTTTATGCATTTTTACCCTAGCTGCATCTTCAGTGTAGCCTCGTGCTGAGGTGCTGCGATCGATTCATTGCCTCTATTGTTGCAGCTTGGTTTAGCGAACACGGTTGGACAGTTGTGGCGCAGTATGACTTGCAGCTTGTTTAATGAAATCAGATACTACACGGTCACATTGTCACATTGTCCTTGTCAGGCGTGGTTGCACAGTCTATCCAATACCCTTCAGAGGCAGCAGGGTGTCGTTTGGGCCAGCATTCAATAAGATCACACTAGATGCATGAACTCCAAAGCTTAAAGCTCGCGAGGCATCCAACTTCTTGCGATCCGCTTGTGAGGCACCAGCGGAGATTGAGAACTGGATATATTGGATCGCTTTCGCCAAATTTGGCAAATGCAGCAAGTTCAATATAGTTCAATTGGATTTGCCCCTTGAGGTCACTCGAAATGCAGTTGGCAGCTTGAAGGTTGCGACTTGGCTGAGATATGATGGGATTCTGCTTTGAGCTGAGCAGTCAAGACCTGAGGCGTCGCTTCAATGTCTGTCTGGACATTTGGCGGCCTTTCTGCGTTGGCCTTAATTGGACCATGTAGAGAATTCACTTCTGGAACAGATTTTCAAGACACATCACTTGGAAAACCAGAGGGTCAAGAATGTTGTCACACATCTGCGTTTGTCCAGCATTTTGCTGACATGCATGGAAGAAGTGCAGAGGATTCTATCCATGCCAGCTCAATTTGGGAAGATGTGCAGAAACCTCCTAGAAGCAAGTGGAACACTGTCAGGAGCACCTTTCTGGACGCCGTTCCACCAAGCCCATCACCAGGGATGAGAGCTGCACTGTTGCTGGTGCAGTCTTTGCGGAGGACTGACGTGCTTGACTTCCCTACAGCAGAATCGTGGATCTCTGTGAAAAAGAAGGGAAGACTCGGACTGGACAGGAGAATGTCATACTTAAGTCATCCTGTGAGTATGTTTCATACTCGTATGATCACATATTTTACAAAAAAGACAATTGAAATCCATTACTCATGACATGTTTCTGCTACAGGTGTTTCCATCCTACATGTGCAGTCGTCCTTGGCACAAATCCCCAGGAAATTGGGAGGAAAAGCAGCCACAAATCTGCAAGCAGTGCATGGAATCGGAAGGAACGAAAGACGGCCAAAGGATACAGCCTGGGGATACACCCAAAATGATCCTAAATGTGGTACCATAGTATACAATAATAGTAGTACCTGTTTTTGTGGAGTGGAGCCGTCCATTTGCACCTTTTTAAGGGATTTTAAGGGGACGTAAAGTCCTGCATGGCGTATTGTTTTTGATGGTATCCGCTTGTTACAGGGAGTTAAAAGCTGCAATGGTTTTGGCAGATTCGGTGTTGACGAACCAATAAGGCCATCATCGTGTCTTTCACCACCAGACACAGTTGTGAAGAAATAGTAGCGTGACAACTGAGTTCGTACTAAGGACTGCTTAAGTCCTGTCGAGAACCAGCTGAAGTTTGCAGCCTCTCAAAGTGCTTGACGGGATGAAGAAGGATGAAGTATTGCTTCAAGCATTGCTTGATGACTCGCCTCCATCGACTGCTTAGCTCATGGAAGTGCAGCTGCATCATCCTGCGACTTGATGAAGGGACCATATGCAACGAGAAGATGATGGCGAGGAGGTCTCCACAAAGGCGACTGCTGTGGCTCCTGGCAACCTGGATGATCTGGATATCCTTTCCACTGCTTTTTCTCTTTATGAAGGGAATTGTACATAGTCTCATAGTGAGAATCTTTGAGAGCAATATGTAGTGTTGAAAAAAGTGTGCACACTTTGGTTTTGGCTCCAGCTTGCTTCGCATGGCATCACTGTTCAGTGCTTTTGTTTGCATCACTGTCTTTTGACTGTTCAAGATTATTGAATCCAAGAGATGTAAGAGGTGAGGCACTGCGCAGCATATCTCACACGGATTACGTGGGAACAGACGCTGCCACTCTTTCTTCAAGCAACCTGTAGGGTGATTGACCAAACAGTGCTTGGTTCCTGCTGATCAGCAAGATGTCGCTTTACAACTGGGCAAAGTATGACCCGAAGTACTACCTGAACGGTGCCCTGTGCGGAGGAATTTGTTGCTCAATCACACATGGTGCCTTATGTCCAGTGGACGTCGTGAAGACTCGTATCCAGCTGGACCCAGTGAAGTACCAGGGTGGTTTGCTGAGTGTTGGTAAGCAAGTCGTG
>Ga0126342_10011071_pt1 | contig 16123 bp, 13 predicted proteins | sample Cyp1metagenome_FD_92528 | JGI IMG/M metagenome (GOLD analysis project Ga0126342, IMG submission 92528) | Coral microbial communities from Lord Howe Island, Old Settlement Bay, Australia - Cyphastrea 1 metagenome | ecosystem: Host-associated > Invertebrates > Cnidaria > Coral ... | reverse complement strand
TCCCTGAGCCATGTGCCTTCGGTATGCCCTGTGATACTGGAGAGGTTCATGGTTATCCCTTGGCAAAACTGGATGGAGTTGTATGCAGGCAGAAATGAGCTGGTTTCACAATATATATATATACATGTATTCAATATCTACCCATAGTTACATGTATGTTTGTATATATATATATGTACACATTATATGTGTGTATATACGTACATACATGTACATATGTATCTACTTTATGTGTCCATGCACACATACAGTACATATCTTTATGATATCAACAATCATATAAGTTAATATATATTTATATATATATATATAACTGGTACAGATTGAGGGATACACCACTTACCATGGACATCCATGGACGTCAGGGCATATCCAGGCCTCATAGCCCGTTCGAAATGCAATGGTCGCTTGATCCCACCTGTCACTCTCAGAAAGATGGCAAAACTGACCAAGACTTGGGAGTTCAATGAGTTCAAGTTGTGGCTTCCAAAAGGCTCCTAGGAGTCCGAGGAGCCCTAGGAATCTTAGGAGTCCTGGCTCATCGTTTTTCAAGTCCACTCAGCTTCGCACTGCTCCATGTATTCACGTTCAAGGCCAACCTACCGAGCTTGGGCTCAAGGAGCCAAAGTTGATTTAACCATGGGAGTGTGACCAATGTTTGACGTACCAGAATCGGGGTTATGACCAAAATGGAGGGACGTAAGAAAATGTTACACCCGAGCGAGAAATTTCATTGGGTGTGATTAGGTTTGCCACATGCATGAACAATAAAGACATTGGATGTATGAACAACTACGTTTGAGCCCAATCATAAACTTGGATTCCTTGGATTGCGAGATCATATTACTAACCCATTGGGTTTATGATATCCAATATTTTGTCATAGCCATTGTAATAATATGGGTATGAGTCAAAACCTTGGTACCCTAGTGAACCCCAAATCACTGGTAAATGGATGTTCATCCCCCCAAATATAGCAAGATTGGTTTTGATACATCCCCATATTTCAATGTGGGTCAAAATGACCCTCCACCTTCTGTGTCACAGTCACGTTGCACACACGTCCCACCACTGGGGCCAGGGACGTTGTGATACGCAATGGCGAGAATGGCATAGACATCCTGCTGCGTGTAAAAAAAACCAAGCAGTGAGAACGATTCCATCCCCCATCCCCAATCATATCATATATCATATACCCCTTTTTGATGGGACCCCAAAAAGAACAGATCCAGTACCAAACCAGGGCTGCATTTCACTGTAGGGGGATGGGAATAAGATAATATAATAATGAGAATAAGGACATAATCAACAAAATCAGAATATGCCCACAAAATAGGGACAAAGTCCATACAACCAAGCGTATAATCAACCCACAGACATCTAAAAATATTGATAAAATATGATGCGATCCATGCACTATTCAAGACCTTTCTGGGGGTGCCAAGAAACGGCCTGACCCCAGAATTGGATGATCATGCCAGGGCTTTCCCAACTTTGCTGCAGGCCAGAATGCCCAAACAGCCATACACCCATACACGTCATCCGTCAAGTGACTAGGCAATCCGAGACCTTCCGGCGTGTCTGATTGAATGGTGTTGGTCCATCCCCTACCCCATTCCTCCCTCTTTGCTCCACGTAGTGTATGGCAAGTTGCTGATACTAAAGTGCGGTACTAGAACCCTCTATTGCTACTAAAGTTGTCTACTGCCAGGTCTTCTTCTCCTCGTCCTATTGTCTTCTCTGGCCATCCTTTCACCACTTCCACCACCCACTAGAATACTGCATGTAATTCCCATGTGTCTCACCGTTTTATGATGCTTTTCAACATGTTCAAGCCGGTTGTGGCCTACACAAACCTGATGTTACATCAGTGCATTTACACCTAGCATGTTCCTGCACCAATTAATTTTGTACGACCAAGATTCCAACAAACCAAGTTTTGTGCGGAGGACTGTTTACACACAACAGCTCTGACACGAAACAGTTTTCGCACCACACTTGCTTTTGCATCTAGTCTTTACACACCACCTGCATTTACACCAACCAGCTCTCACACAATCAAGTTTTTATACACCAACCACCACCAACCAGCTTTTACACCAAGTAGTTCTCACAGCAACAAGCTTTGGACCAACCAAATGTTGCACCCAAATTGGAACCTGTTCAGACCTTATTTGGATGATCCAACTGAAGACGCTGAGACTAGTTGGGACTACTACCCCTGTACCGATCCATGAAACCTCCCAGAAAAGCCACCAAGCCACTGTCCTGAGGAGCTCCTTGGAGTCGAAATCACCAGGGGATCTTGGAAATTGGCATATTCTTACAGCATCAGCTGAGGATCAGTTACCAAAACTGGAAAACTGCGGCGAAAATTGTAATTTCCTTTGATTCCAGAGCTGTATCCAGAGACACTTCCTCTCGTGGGAGCAAAAGTCCGGGAAATGTGCCTGTTTTTGGGGGCAATTGAACGGAGTCCTCCTGTCAAACCCACATATACCATTCATAGGTATATAAGGTATAGTTATCCATCCAATAATTATGGGAATCCATCCCATAATGGGAATCCAAACATCATGGGTGTATGACCATCCGGCCATGTGGGTATAATGCAACTTTTGACCATGGCACATATAGAGAGAAATCACCATCAGATTTCTTGTGACATATGAATCATATGAAACATGTCCATGACATACTTCGCGCTTGTGCGGGGTCCCAGCTCCTGTTTCTTCCGTGCTCATCCGCTTGTTCAGCAAATCCAGGGCCATGAGTGCATGCTGGCGTTTTTGCGGTGTTCAGCGAATGGGTTTGACAGAATCAGGCCGAATTCTTCTTGGGAAAAATAAACACACTTCTTATTCTTCGCAAAAAAAATGAAAAACCTCCTTCGATGTCATAAAGTCATAAATCCTACATTCATGGATTATGCGCACATCCACCCGAGAGAGCCTGCAGTGCTTTATCGTGTTTCTCCAACTTGGAAAGGACTGCGCACCTCAAAAAAAAAACGTGCCATGGGTATAAATCGATATTCATGGATTGATGACCATTCCGACCATTCCCCAATATGGGCAAGCTGCCCAAGTTTTTGACCATGACGTGTTTGGATGCATTTGGAAAGTTGAAAGCTGTTTGGTCAACAGAGAATTGGACAAAATGTAGTTATCTTATCTGGTCCATTAGAGCTAGCTCGTTTGTGAGCATACAACTTGGAGCGTGAGGTTTTTAGTTGCTCAAGGGTCAGAGTCTGACAACGTGTGGTGGTTGGAAAAATACGTGACTTGTTGCATGGTGCTGACCAACTTACAGTATGTGCGGCGTCCACCCTGATAATTGCAGAACACGAATACCAGCCATTCACGGGTCACTCCAGTGACCATCTGAGACATGGGCAGGTTCAGGTGCGTGCCTGCCACTGTAACCTCGCAAAATTATCCGCTGGGATTTCCAGCTGGGAAGCACAACAAAATCGCCACGTGGCTCTTGCGACCAAGTACTACCCCTTTGGGACTTTAACATGGAAAAACGCTCATTTATAGATCATTTACATTGATCTATCTATCAAAAATTGCAAATGTCCATAGCGATGTTAAATGACCACAGTGTACCATGTCAATACTATGAATTACATTCAACTTGCCAATTGTTTTGAGATTAGTCATGTCAAAAGAGTCAAAACGTAACCTGTTTTTTTTGTTTTTTGATGCGAATATCAACCTGATTTGGGGGATTGCCCATTGACCCAGTCCAGGATGACACTAATCTAGTGGGCTGTTTCCAGAATTTTCTCAAAAACCCAAAGATCTCCCTGGATATGTATAAACTGTATAAACTGTATATCATTTTCCGTAAAAGTAGTATTTTGCCTCGTGTCCCGCCTCTTCAGTGGCCATCTCCACCTGGCGGTGTCACCAGTGATGTTCATAGATATCTTATATCAGATGTAATATAAAGTATGTAATATCATATCAATTCATGTCATAGATCAAATTGAATCATATTATACAAAATATATCAAATATGATATGTTGACATCATATTTTTTAGAAAGTATATGTTAAAATATATGTTTTGTATTGTATGCCATATTCTATATAAACATAATATGTTTTACTATTATATACAAGGTATCATGTACTGAATATTCTATATTCAGCATTGTATTCCGTATTACGCGTATATATATATATATATATACATACGTATTGTTTTCTTAATAATATGTCATATATCATGTATCAAATATTGCACCTAATTGTTTCACAGTATATATTAAGTGTTATAATATGTATATATATATATATATGTGTGTGTCTACTTGATACATAGTGTGTTCTATTTTTTTATATTATATAGCATATATAATGTATGATATATTATAGCATGTGTCATATATTTGAAGTTATGTTTCATGTATATGACATATTACATAGTTTTGATCATATATAATGTTCTAGTAGTATGCATTATATACTATATTATATATAACATAGTATTAATCAAATAGTGTGTGTTATGTATTAGATATCATATATTTTGTATTATGTTATCTATTAAAAATTATATATGGCGAATTATATGTCACATATTGTATATCATATAGTATGTATAATTTAATATATCTCATTTGTATTATATGTATATATATATCATTATTGTTATATCAATACATACATATCTATATATCATATATTATATATCATATGTTTGTATTATATGTTATATATTACATATGATATATTATGTTGCACTGTATATTGTATTTTATATGATGCATCTTATAATTTACCTATTTTACTTTATATTTTATATTATTACATATATTATATATATATATATATATATATATTATTAATTATCGTATATCATATGTTCACGATCACTTATATACGTCCCATTACTATTATACTGGATCCGTTCTATTAACCACCTGATCATTGTACAAGCCCGATCGTTGTTTGCTTTCTGATACCATCAGTGGATATGTGCAGTCCAAAATGGATGACTTACTCAACAAGAATGAACCATTCATTGCGGTTTCCAACATGTCCTAGAAATTTTACTCCCAGCCACATGGCAAAGGTCGAACTTCCCAAGTTGAGGCAACTTGGTTCACAGCTCCACGAGTCCAGAACTTGCCTCTAATTTGAGAGCTCGTCTCAAATAGCTCAGGGCACCATGGAATTTTCCGACCTGCCAGAAATCACCAAAAAAATTAGGGACAACATGGGACAGTTGACGCCTGCCCCATGCCTTCTTGTAGTAGCACCCCAGGTTGTTGCAGGTGGTGGCCAGCAAGGAAGTACTGTCGCCCTGAAGCAGAGCATAGGATGATTCGTATCCAGAAAACACATCCAAAATCATCCAAAGAATGACTCAAAACGTCCGAAATCCAAGAGCCCAGACCTCCATCTGGTTGGCCATCAGGATAGCCTCACAATTCACTTGAAACGCATAAAACTACCCAGGGTGGTGTTTGTAATGGGAAAAGATCAGAAAACATCAAATGGCGGAGTTTCCAATGCCTGCATTGTTGGAGCAAAACCGGGATACCCTCCCTGAAACAATCAAATAACATCAAATAACTGGACATTCCTTGCGATATTTTCCCGGTCAGATCATTCATCTCCATTCTGCGATGATCGCGATGACTATTTCAAGTCAACCAAGCCAAGGTCCAGTCGCTTGTCCGCACTTGTGTAATGGTCAACCACAAGGTCGCGGGGCTCATCAATCCATTCACCCATCCCAGTGACACATAAGTATTCATCCCATCCCGTTTCAAATGGGCTTGGGATTGATTCAACAGTGTTGTTCAACTTGACTCATTCTTTCTGCATCAAATTCGAACAATTCGTCCACATATTTCTCGGTGGGCACCTCTCATTTCGACGATCAAATCCATTTTCCACATGTCATAGGCTAGAAATTGCACAATCGCATGCGGAAAAAGTTGATGCATGCAGGTGTAAACCCATCTGAAGAGTCTCATAACAACTTAATTTTCCTGGTCAAAAAAAGCACGTTTTTTCCTGGACCCTTCTCAAAGTCACAAATGATACCAGCTCATGAGAAGCTGTAGACAGCATGACCCCTAAGACATGTAAAACACCACATGACCACAGAGACACCTCCACCTTGTCGCCATTCTCTTTTTTCATATGTATTATATATATAAGGGCCGCAAATCCGCAATTTGAGACAAATTGTCTTAGTTGGTTCTATTCAAACATTTGATGTGTATGTATTTATATATATATATACACAATATATATATGCTAGCCCCCAACCCAAAAAAAACTACCTTTTGCTACCTTGCAGCCTACTCAGTAACTTGCATTTGAAACATGCTGCATTCTTTAATCAAAGAGAAGATTATTGTTAAAGGCAAATGCTGCTTACAGATTACAATCTGCCTTGAAGAAAAAATATTCCCCTAAATAAGGAACAATATTCTTGCAAGAAAACTGCAATGTGTGGAAAGATGCAATACATCCTTTAATGAAGTTCAGCCTTCCTCTCATTTTTTGCATGACCTTTTTTTTGAAAGATTCCACGTCTTCAAAATAACTGCCTTGAAGACAAGGTATTCCCTTAAGTAAGAAGCAGTATTCTTGCAGAAAAAAACAATATGTGGAAAGATGCAGTGCGTCATTTAATGCAGTTCAGCCTCCCTCTCAAATTTCTGTATCACAGTTGTTTTTAAGGAAAGACTTCACTTCTTCAATTCAAACAATGTTGCCTGTTTTGTTCAGATGTTTCATTCATATGGAAGAGCCTATGTTTTTTCAACAAATACTAAACATATACCCAAGGGGTCTACTTCATAGCAATGCTTATTTGTATATATTATTGCATGCTCCCTTTACATTCCATGTGATATATCTTTGGTCTACCTGTATATATATTTTTTACTGGCCATGTTCTTGCCTTTAATATACCTTTAGGATACCTTTAATATGCCTTTGATATACCTTCCAAATGCCATCCAATACACCTGTATCGTACCTTTATTATACAATTTGATATACCTTTCGTATACCACTTGATATTCCAATAATATACCTTTGATATATCATTTAACCTTGAAAATACCTTTCGTATACCTTAAGATACCTTCAATGCATATACCTGAATATACCATTTAATATACCTTTAGGATACCATTTAACAAAACATGATAATACCTTTGAATATCCCCCTTGAAATTCACCCCAAGGCCTCTTGAAACTACCGCCAAAAATTCCTCAAAATAGTCCTAAAAATTATTCCCCAAAAATAGTTCAACAAAATACCATGACTACCAGTAAAAATCGTAAAAAAAAAGTAGGTTTTTTTTGGCGGGAGCATATATATATATAAGTATCATATCATATGATATCATATTATAATATATATTAATATATATATATATAATATACATGTGTATATATATACATATATACATGTATATATCTCCCAATTTTTGTTGGTAAACGTCCCAGATTTCCTTGGCAGATTTTGCCCATTTTGCACTCCACGCCTCGGCATATTTGAATTGCTCAAAGGCTGCCCTCAGTTCTCCCTGACGCAACTGGTCCATGCCATCCTGGCGATCCCCATCTTGCCAGTGGGGTATACCCCATTTCAGACACAGCCATCTGGAGAATCCCAAGCCTCACCAATCCCTGCCTTGTTGCAGGAGACCACCAATGTCTCCACATCGCCCAGAGCCAGTTCCCCCTGAGATGCAAAGAACGCCAACGCAAAATATCTGGCTATATCAATGGGATGTGCTCGATTACATGTGTATTTATGCATATATATATATACACACATAATGTGTATATATGTATACTACGTATATACATAAATATATATATATATAATGTATACATTTATATATATATCATGAATACATCTATGTATATATATGTATATACATAGATGTAAACACATATGTACGTATTTCAAGACGTTATTATGATATGTGTTCAGGTAAATACACAATGCATAACCATCGGATTTTGCTCCTCAATGACTCGACCCCCCATTTCGCAAAGCGGCTGGTGGCTCCATCGCGCTCGGCTCCCGCGGCGAAAAAATGGCTGTGGACGCAGGGTTGATGCGAAATATTTACCCCTTCAACTGGGATGTTTCATGGGTAGCTACAACTTTTTGATACACCAATACCCAACTTCCAAAGAGACTCCGCGCACCATGATCTCAACTTGTTTCTGATGCTGCAAGCATCAATGACGGGGGTGAAACAGTTGAAAAATATCTGCCAGCAACAAGGACCGCCCAAAAGGCTCATCATTGTTCTCAAGGACAGGACCAGGCGAATCCAAAAGATAAAACGAAGGTGTACCCTCTGGTTATGACTAACATAGCTATTGAAAATGGTCATTTTTATTGGGAAAACTCACTATAAATGGCCATGTTCAATAGCTATGTTAAATTACCAGAGGGTATATTTAGGCAATCTTTGGCAATCTTAGGCTGCATGTCACAAGTTTGACAAGCTGTCGACACTCACAAATGCTGGGCGCAAGCTGGAGTTCAGCGCATGACCAAAAAGAGTCTTGTGAAACTTCGGAGCGGTTCGCCTCCTTCAATGCAAACTGCCTCTCTTGGCGTCGGAGAATGTACACTCACCTTTTTGCTTGTAATTTTGGAAAAAATTGCTTGTAATTTTGGAAAAAAAACATGTCAGTAGGAAAGGGAAACTACTGAATCACTCTCTCATAAGAGACCTTCGGGTTGGACTTGTCGTAACCTGTGGAGAACCCTTGGCGAAGTAGAGACCGCATTGGTTGTTTCACAATGGTTGCTACAAGGAAGAGGTTGGAGCTCGACCCTGGAAACACACAGCTGACCATTGCTCAACTTTGTGCCAAGACTTTGAGGTCCCTATGGTGATGTCTATGAAAAAAAAACTGGCGCGCTAGCGACTGCTCAGGACCACTCAGAAGCGCACCTTCAGTGATACCCTCAGGAGGATCAGAGGTGCCATCTCAGTTAAAACATCACCCTCAAAAAGAAAGCTGAAAAAGGGCCCATCCGGGCCCATCCTTTCTCCCCCCATCGCAGCCACATTGGATCCTGTTTTTGCCAAGGTGCGACGGTGCGACCGAGCTCAGGCAGCTGGCAACTGATTGACTGCCTGGCATCTCTGGTGGTTTCTTCAAAACGAACTCATCATCCCATAGGATCCCAGCAACCAGCCATGACTCACTACCACCTACACCCACCTACCCTTTTCCATATGGCTATGGCAGCTATGGTTCACCAGGAAACGGCATAAAGCGAGACCAGTGTCATATATGCCAATCCCGTTTGCAGTATTTGCAGGAAGTGACTTAAGCCATAGCCATTTCTCACCAGCCAGGGCCGAGAGGACCCCATCTCCCCCTGGATCCAAGCGACATCTTGAAGGTCTCTCAAGGTTTCATCAAAGTTGGTCTCAGTGGGGACACATGCCACCGTTAGGTATAGATCATTTCACCCTGCTAGCCCCCTAATCGTCCGCAGAAGAGAAGGATATTATGGAACAGGTTTCTTTGCCCATTGTTGGCCATTGTTTGGATTTTGACCTGCACCTTTGGTTGTTCACCAAAAAAATAAAGTAATGTTTTTCTGGTGCAATTGATTCTCGGTCGGGGGATACATACATTTGAAAAAAGTATGAGAACAGGATTGACCATTCACAGATTTCCTCACAAGTTCAAGTATGATTTGGACCGGACTGTCCTTGTTTGTTTGTTTGAAAGCACCAATGATTGACAGGAGAGTCCTGATTCCCCCTATGCACTGTGATGTATGTGTATGCACAGCTTGTTCCTCCAAACCGTCCAAAACATCGGGACCAAAGTGGCCCCAAAAAAGATGACTTCGGCGGACTTTCCCAGAAATCCGCAGGGCTTCGGAATTTATTGTAGGTTGCGGTCTCTTTACGGGAGGGGAGATCTTGCCAATCTTGCCAATGGCAAGAAATTGTTCACAATGTTTAAAAGTTGCTGGGGTTCCTCCCCTTATGTAGATGTCTAGGGTCAGTTGATCATTAACACATTGCCCCGGTTCATATTTCTAGGGTCTCATAGCGAATCGAATAAATTTGTATCTAGGAAGAAATGGAGAACTGAGAATGTCATGGAAAGACTGGAAATGGTACACGGCAAAGAATCGCTCAGTCCCCTTTTTTCCGGCCGAAACTAAAACTTGGTTTTACAGCAACGCACCGAGGAGATAAATGCGAAGAGCACCCAAACTGAAGTGCAGTTGAGTGACTTGAATAACCGTCCCGTTGATGTGACTCACGCACCACCCAATCTTCACCTGGCAACGGACTTGGTTGGGAATGAAAAGATGGAGGGCAGAAATCACAGCAGCAGCAGCAGCAGCAGCAGGTGCTCCCAAAACCTCTACAAGGAGGGAGAGAGACAGACAGACAGACAGACAGACAGACAGACAGACAGACAGACAGACAGAGAGAGAGAGAGTGTGTGTGTGTGTGTACCCCCCCGATAGCCAAGGTCTGGTCTTTTCTGAGACATTTTTCGTGAGCGGGGGGGCGGGACACCATTCAGAGTGCCCGTCAAAGGATCAACAGGTTCATTGATTAGCATTGTGGTCACTTTTTGCATATGCCTTTCTTCACCACAGCCATTCCCCCCAAGCCCCCCGCCCTTTTCCATGAACATACGCATACACATACGCGATAAGCATACACATACACATGCACGCGCGCATACACATGTACATATACACCTATGTGACAAATACATACACACATCCTTATACATGCATCCATGCATGCGTAACATAACATAACACAACATAACATTGCATTGCATTGCATTGCACTACACTACACTACATTACATTACACTACACTACATTACATTACATTACATTACATCCATTTATATATATATATATATATGTATATATATATATACGTATATAATATTATATATATATTCACACCTTCATACATACATTCATACATTCATGCATTTGCATCATTTATATAGATACATAGCTGCAAATATACATATATATATATATTCATGGATACATGCATACCTGACAGGACATGACACCACACGACATGACATGACACGACATGACACGACACGACATGATATGACATGATATGACGTGACATCAAATTTGGCATGGCATTGCTTTACATTACATCACAGTACATTGAAGTACAATATATTACATTACATTACATTGAATTACATTACATTACATTGAATTACATTACACTACATTACACTAGATTAGATAATATAGACTACATCAGGTTACACTACATCATTGCGGTACATCACTACAGTACATCATTACACTACATCATTGCATTACACGGCATTACGCGACACAACACCAAGTTATGTTACACTACACTAGACTACATTACGCTACACTACATTACATGCATACATACACGAAATCGCATTACATTACATTACAGTAAATTTGATTAGATGACATTGAAATATTGATGTTGCAGTCACTGACAGTACATTGCACTTGAGAGGCGGGCAGAACGAAAGGTATGTAGTTGCAATAACAAGTTATAAAAGGAAAAGGTGCCAGCAGATTTTTTTGATTGTTCCTGCCACGATTGACGATTGACCCATGTCATTTTTCTTAAACGCAGGTGCAACATTCATGGCATGTAGTTGATGTGGCCCATACTGAGACGAAATGCAGGCGCAATGACGACGATGATGATGCTGGTGAGGACGACCAATATTATGAGGATGGATGAGATGAGGACGAGGCGGGGGGGGTGGGGCTTAGATGTAGACAAAATAATGCCCCAACAATGGAAGCCATGCAGGGCAACGAAAAGGGCAGAAAATTGCATGCAGTAGCCTCTTTGTTCGAACCTCTACTGCATTTTCGTTCGCAGCAAGGTGCATGAACCGAGGATTGAAATTGCGACCATTTCCCAGGAGAGGGCCCAAAATGAAGAATCCTTTCACAATCGAAAAAGTCTCTCTTGTGCCCTCCTGTGGCCAGAAAAGAAAAGTGTACCAAAGCAGCAACAACACAGGCTCAGCCTATTTTTGTTCATTACATTACATTCCATTACGTTACATGGCATTACATTCTGCATTACACTTTGCATAAAGTCAAACTACGTTACATTACAAAACATTAGATTTATAAGCCCGGAATCCCTCTAGGAAGCTGAATTCAGGATTTTCTTTTTACGATTTTAATATGGTTTTGGATACGATTTGACGATATGAATTTGATATGCTTTGAATTTGGGGTTATGATTTCGATATGGGTTTTGTTACGATTTTGATACGATTTTGATATTAATTTGATACGGTTTTGATATGGTTCCAGTGAGTTGGCTTCAAACAAAGAAACAGAAACAGCCCAGGGACATGTTTTTGGTCGAGTTTTCAAGTGTTTTTATGGATATGGTTTTGATACGATTTTGATACGATTTTGTTACGATTTTGATACGTTTTTGATATGATTTTGATACGGTTTTGATGTGGTTCCAGTGAGTTGGCTTCAAAAAAAGAAACAGAAACAGCCGAGGGACAGGTTTTTGGTCGATTTTTCGCAGGTTTTTGTGTTTTGATTTGATTTTGATACGATTTTGATACGATTTTGATATGGTTTTGATACGACTTTGAATATTTTTTGGGGGTTGGCTTCAAATCACAAGTTTGACCCACATCAAAAAACATAACTGAAACCATATCAAAATCATAACTGAAACCATATCAAAATCATAACAGCAAAACCAAGCCATAAACAAATCATAACAACAAATCATATCTGAAACGTATAAAAATCATTTAAAAAAAACTTCATCCTAGAGACTTCGGATCTTATAACATTAGATTACATTATATATATATATATATATACATACATACATATATATATATGTTACATTAGATTCGGTCGCGTTACATTCTGCATTACGTCACATTCGTTACACTACGTCACATTACGTTACACTACGTCACATTCCCTTATATACATTCCATCGCATTGCATTACATTACAGTACATTACATTGCGTTCCATTACGTTACATTACATGTTGCATTAGGTTGAATGAGGTTGCATTGCGTTACATTCGTGCACATTACCTTTCATCACATTTTGCATTGTATACATACAATTACGTTGCATCACGTGAAATGACGTCGCATAATTGCCTTTACACTACATGTTGCATGGCGTTAAATCACGTTGTTACATCACGTTACATTAAGTCACAGTACCTTTCCTTACATTTCACGTTGCATTATGTTTAAATTATCTTACATTACATTATAATACACGTTAAATTTTGCCGTACCGTATTACTTTACATTACATTTTTCATTACGCTAGACTATCTAGATTACATTGCATTACATTGGGTCACAATACCTTACATTGGGTCACATTACCGTTACATTCCATTTTGCATCATATTACGTTCCATTAACATTACTTACACTTGAGGTCCGTTTTTGTATTAAACAACAGCGTTTCCCTATGACACGGCCATGGCCTCATTTTTCTCACCCTGCAGACCAGGCTTTAGCCTTTTGCAGGTCAGTGGAAGCGTTCGACTAAAATCAATGCCCAAGGGCCTGGCGGCACATGCCACCAGCCATGAGTGGCTTTCAGGTTTCACGGTCAAATTGAGGAGCAACGAACAAAAGTCAGAAAACAGTGGAAGTGGTGATGGGTTTCATTATTTTCATCAGTCAAAAATGCAAAATTTAGTGCTGATCAGTGCTGATCTGAAGTCACCATAAGCGGTCCTGCTGAGTGTTTTGGGAAACTTTGGGTCTTGGGGGTCTTCAATTTGGAGACGGAATGAATAGGAAAAAGGGAACTTGTTTGAGCAGCCAAGAACCGCCGAATAGTGTGGTTGGTTGAGCCTGGCTGACCAATCGTCCATTCCCACCAATTACATAAATGCCTTTCCATTCCAATGAACACACGGCACTCCAGCTAGTGCAAGTTGGTGGCCGTGGCCTTTCCGTAAATGTGATGTCCTTGCTGGTGCCATTTTGAAGGACAAAGCGAAGCACCTCAGTTTCCAACAAAAACATCCTGCGACGCATCTGATGTCGTTCCACCGTTAAAAACTGACGAAGTAGCAAGGTTGAACCATCGCTGTGGCAATGGATCAGTTTTTCAACGGCCCATGAACAGTGGCGGAGGGGTCCCCAATTCCTCCACCCGATACAACGCCAGGTAACAACTTGCGGACCCTGGTCCGTTTTAATTTTTTCGTCCGGTTTCTGCTCAAGCGGTTTGTCAATCTGATCCTGCGGGGCCAGTGTGGACAAAAGGGTCGAAGGAATACCCAGGTCAAACCCCCGGGACATGAGAAAGAGAATGTTTAAAAATAAAATGCAGTACCCAAAACCCCATGGTTGATCCTGATCCCCGTTGATATGACTATTGAGCTAGATAGATCATTTTTTTATTCATGACGATTTGACATCCGGGACTGTCCTGGACTGGTGCAGGGTCAGCTACCGTGGTCTCAGGTTTTTCGTTTCCCTCAGCATTGAAAACCACCGCACCACACAAAACTGGATCTCAATTTCTTGATTTTTCGGGTCAAATGTTGATTCACCGTCTGGGAACCGAACATGGCAATAAAACAGCCCTGATTTATAGTAAATGATTCTCTCATTGAAATTTCCACGTATGGGGGATTTCCCAGCCACCCATGTTTGATTGCTACACGGAAATTAAACTGGGTTCATGGCAGTGCTGGAAGCGCAACAATTGTTGGCATTTCCCATGGCCACAACTCAATGGAACACTTTAAGATGTTTGAGTCTCAAGTCTGCGAACACGATGATGTTTTATAATGTCTGCCATTAGGAGAAATTGTTATATCCTTGGATTGTGGGGACGCCTCACTCCGATGAGTGGGTTATTTTACGCCAAAATTACCTGTGACGGCAATCGTGCCATTTACCAAAAACATGTTGCCAGCCTGAAGAAACGGCCATGCAGGTAACAGCGTGCTCCAGTAGTGTTCTTGTAATATCATGGCAGTTTTCCCAAATGCGTAATAAGGGTTCCCGTTTCACTCTGGGGGACTGTGTGTTTGCTCGACGTTGCGTTTATGTTCGCAACCCTTCGCAACCGTCCGCAACCGTTTGCAACCGTCCGCAACCGTCCGCGCGAGGTCGCTATGGCCGTGCTTATGGTAAGTTCTGCAAAAAGGGTCACTTTTGGAGGTTCACATGTGGCGTTGCTTCGTTTCGCGTGGCAGGCGTGGCACTTCGTGACATTCAGACGTGTTTTGTAACGTGTCGAAAATCGTTGTGTGTGGCAGGCACAATACTTTTGCGACGTTTTCAGAAGATGCGTCGCAGTTTTCGTGGCAAGCGCAGCACTTTGGACGTGTCGTCATTTGTCGTGGCACGCGCAGCACTTTAGACGTGTCGTGTTTCGTGTTTTTTGCAAATCCTATTGGCAGGGCTGCGTCACGTGGCGACAAGGTGCAGATTCCGTGGCAGGCGTGGCATTTTGTGAGATGTGTTGAAAATTTACGGAAGCCTCGCACGAAACATCGATTTTGGGGTTGCAAATTTTCAGGTTCTAAGGAAAACTCGTTTATTTACTTACTTGGAAATCAGCAGTTTCTCTTCTAACCCAAAAATTTTTTGGGTTGGAGTTTCCACGTCGCCTTCGCGTTGTTCTTTCACTTCCACAAACAAAAAAAAGTTCGCCAAACCACGTCTCCAAAAATTAAATTTCGCATTCGGCAATACGCTCCGTTCAAAAAAAACTCGTGCAAAAAAACGGTCAGCATGTGAACATGTCTGAAATGACGATTGGAATCAGCGCTCTCCTTTTCCCCGAGAGCGTCTGAGCCAAGGGTTCTTCTAATAGTGGGGGTCTGTCAACCATTTTCACATCTTCACATCTTCTCATGTTCGCATCTTCTCATCTTCACATCTTCTCATCTTCACACCTTCTCATCTTCTCATCTTCACATCTGCTGATCTTCACATCTGCTCATCTTCACATCTTCTCATCTTCACATCTTCTCATCTTCACATCTGCTCATCTTCACATCTGCTCATCTTCACATCTGCTCATCTTCACATCTGCTCATCTTCACATC
>Ga0126342_10011070_pt1 | contig 16124 bp, 10 predicted proteins | sample Cyp1metagenome_FD_92528 | JGI IMG/M metagenome (GOLD analysis project Ga0126342, IMG submission 92528) | Coral microbial communities from Lord Howe Island, Old Settlement Bay, Australia - Cyphastrea 1 metagenome | ecosystem: Host-associated > Invertebrates > Cnidaria > Coral ... | reverse complement strand
TAAAGACCAAACGACAATAACTCCATGATACACCATTCTTGACGTTCGCTTCTCAAATGGAAATCTATCAACAAACATTAGTTGTAAGGTTTGCCTTCGTTTTAAAGGGTCACCTTCGTTTTTACAGGTTTTGAGCTATATTCCATTCCAATACATATCCCTTACATAGACCTTTTTGGTGGTAGCCCATATCATAATGTATGGATCAGAGGTATGGAACAGAGGTATGGAACGGATCCTTCAAACAGGTATGGAACGGGGGTATGGAACGGGGGTATGGAACGGGTGTGGTCCCGGACCTTGTTCCGGACCTTATATTTTGACTTGCACCCATATGGGCTGATACACCAACCAACATAACCAGCCGGGCTCTATGGCACTATGGCATAACTATTATATAAGTATAACATAGTATAACCATGGTACAGAAAACGTCAATCATGAACAACTTAAATAAATGGGACATCAACACGGAGGGCGACTTTCACCAGTGGGGGAGTTCACAGCCATTCCCACAGAAATCACGACGTTTTTGAGGCGTTGTTAAACAATTGAGTTTACCCTCTGGTTATGTCAACATAGCTATTGAAAATGGCCATTTATAGTGGATTTACCCATTGAAAATGGTGATTTTCCATTGTTATGTTAGTTTACCAGAGGGTATCCACAATGAATCACAATGACTGGTTGGTGGTTGACGAATTGACGAACCCCTCTGAAAAATGATGGAGTGAAAGTCAGTTGGGATGATGACATTCCCAACTGAATGGAAAGTCTTAAAATTCCATGGTTCCAGTCACCACCAACCAGATGACGATCCCATTGAGCCACTTGTTTTGTTCTGTACTTGCCCCAGCCATTTCCCAAAAATCCGACGCCGCTAAATCCCCTAAATAATCATCCTTTTCCTCGTTGAACATGTCATGACATGCGATTGCAAGCTCAAGTGGCTAATTAACATATTCAATATGTCATCAATATCATTAACATCTTATATCAAACTATGTTTTGAATATGTAGAATATGTATGAATATGTAAATATGTACACACATATGTATGAAACAGTATTATATATAATCATGTTTGATTTCCAAGTTTCATAAAACGTCATCATTCGTCTTCCCCACGAGTTAAGCAACCGGACCCAACTGCAAGATGCGATCCAAAAGCTCGCCTGAAAAAAGATATTTTCACGACTTGGTTGGGGAGCAAAATGATGGAAACCAACATATATGCTCCATGTATGGTATATTTACCTACATTTGGGTGATTTTTAGGGCAAATGTAGGTAAATATACCATACATGGAGCATATGGGCATGATGCTGAAACTCGAATGTTTCTATGGGCCATTTTCAATAGAAAACTGTTGACATAACCAGAGGGTATGGGTCAATAGCTGAGTCACTAGCTAGATCAAATCGACTTGGTTGGGTTGTTGAAGTCCAATTTTGCGGCTTTGCAAACGGACATGGATCGCCTTAACGGGTGATCTTGGGGATTCAACGAACCCCAAGTGACACCAACCTCCATATGATGCCTAGTGAGTTGGTGGTTCAGATTTGCCCCTGAGAAATGCAAAACCTTGGAGTCCTTGGGAAGGGAAGGGTGAAACCTTCTGGGGACGACGAAGCGAGGAAGCACCAGAGGCTTCTACCAGAGGCTTCTACCAGAGGCTTCTTTGAGGCGACAGTTTGGTTATGGTTGCTGCTAACCCCTCTAAAAAAATATGGACTTCGTCAGTTGGGATGATGAAGTTCCCAACTGAATGGAGAAATAAGATTAATGTTCCAAACCAGTCATGGAATGATGATCAACCCCGCGTTTTGGAAAGTCAGAAAAAATCCATGGTTCCAAACCATCAAGCAGTTCGTGGTACCCTCAAATCATCAAAATTTCGACCATCTTGGTGCCGACCTATGGGGATCCTCCACATCTAAACAGAGGGTGCCGACTTTTCAACCAAACACCCCCGCTACCTTCATGGTGACATGATGATAAAAACTGGTTGGTGGTGCAATGTGCCCATCTTGAAAAATGATGGAGTTCGTCAATGGGAAGGATGACATCCCATATATGAAATGGGAAATAAAAAATGTTTGAAACCACCGCCCAGAAATGAGTTGATCAGCCCGACATTGATGGTTTTCATTGTTCACCAAATTGTCATGATTCGCTACATTGTAAATAAGCCGTTATCCCTTCTCTACCATCGTTCATGCGCAAATCGGCTAGTCAGGTCATTCAAAATTACCTGGACTTAACAGCAAAATCACCAGACCGATGGCAATAATCCATTCCTTTACAGGTCAAATTCATGTGTTTTATGGTTTAAATTCCCACAGAACAGTGCCGGGCCCCACAGCTACTCCGAGTAGGTTGGGTAATATCGTCCTGCGGAGGTTCCGTAGATGACATCATTCACCAATTCCTTGTAGGAAATGCCCCCTGAACCGGAACCTTCCCGTGAAGATGTCTGTGATTGGGGGATTTCGAACCGGGTCCCTTCAGCTGCCGACCCTCCAGATTTTCCGTGGCAAATCTCTCTTTGCCACTTCAATTGAGCAGTGCTCATCCCGAAAATTGCCCGTCCACAGCCATGGAGGTCTCCATCCAATGATCGTTCATAAATGTTGAAGCGATGCACTCGCATGGTCGTGCCCAAGTCATGATTGTTTCACTAAGTCATGGTCCATGACGGCTGGATGATTTGGGGGTACCATGACTTAGGAAACCTCCAATTTTTGTGAGTCAAGTGGGATTTGACTTTTGGGAGATTTGAGTTTTTTGGAAAGGGATAATACCAAATAGTGTCAACCCAGGATTAATCAATGGCCGGTTTGTTAGGAGGATTTTCTCTTTTTTTCGGATTTGACATCCCCCGGGGTCCCCTGAAACACTGGACCGCTTTGGCTAAAAAATCTTGCTTCATCTTGGGCACCAAAGAACTCTGGCTTAGATCATTGATTCTCTCTTTGTACATGCATACATATATGTATCTATGTATGTATATATATATATATCATATAGGTAGAGAGAGAGAGAGATAGATAGATAGATAGATAGATAGATCGATAGATAGAAAGATAGAAAGATAGATAGATAGGTAGATAGATAGATAGATAGATACATAGATATTTATACTTGGAACCCATGTGACCTTTTGGCTTCTGGATGGTGAACGCCCATGTTTGATGGCTTTAAACGTCCAAGCTAGTGGTCATGTGGGTTCCAACTATATAATGTACCTGCTTTTGCAGCATGACTTTGAGAAAATGCAAGTGGTTGTAGTTGTTGTGCCGACCAACACACGTTTTGGATATCAACTTTGAAGGATTTGGCGGTCAAACATTGTTTGGGTATAGCATTATTTGGATATATATATTATATCAACTTCTACATAAAGGATTTGTTGGGAAAAAAGTTGATAGATACTATATCCAAAGTAGCGTTTTTTGAATATTTTTTGCAAAGGATTGGGTCCCAAAACCTCTGTTTCTTTGGAAAAAACGCCGCCACGATTTTTTTCGGAAATGGAACCGAGATCGGGAGATCTTTGGGGATTTCCACAAATGGAGGTATCCCCAATAGCTGGATGGTTTATTTCTTGGAAAATCCATCTATAAAAAGGATCCTATTTATTCGGAAACCTCCATTTGGATATGCTGAAATCACTGGACCTCAACAAATAGAAACCAACTGGGACCATCACTGGATACATGTTTTTTCAACTTCACATATGATAGGGGTTGATGCTGGTCAAGGATCCCTTGGACAGGAGCGGTGGGAGAGGTTGACTTCTGAAAGACAAACGGGGCTGTTGGAGGTTAAGATTTGCCCTTAAACCGAAACAATATGGGGGGGTTCACCTTCGGGTGGTTGGTCAAATCCATATGAATACATCCACCAAGAATTCCATGTCATCGTTGGTTATATCCTGTTATATGCCATCCTTTTGGTTTATAGCCACCATTGGTATCCATTGGTCATCATATCATATTCAACTTATGCCCGATTACCCTATGGTTAACTAACATAGCTATATTGAAAATGGCCCATAGAAATAGTTGATTTACCTAGCTATAAAATGGTGATTTTCCATAGTTATCTGGCTGTTTACCAGAGGGTATGTTCCAATTCAGGAGTTTGTTTGCCAGGTGATCTTAACATGCTGCTGTTGCACGACCACGCGGGAAAAGCAGGGCCAAATGGACGGTAAAATCCGCCGCGGTCCTGCGGCTGAGGCTGGCAGCGCAGGGAAAAAGCCAAGGTGAACTGCGCCACCGTCCATTGCAAGAAGGCGAAGCCGACGAGGGCTTCGGCATGAGTGGATGTTTTGAGATGATTTGAACACGAGGTTGGCTACTACTGTGGTTTGTCCCATCATTTATAAGGTTTCAACCATCCAAGGTGGCGCAGGATTTCTTCCATCCACAGTAGCACATGGAATTCACATGTGGGTTAAGGGTGTATTGACCACCAGGGGCAACAAAAGAAAATTCGGAGAAAGGTGGTGCCCGAGTTCCTTGATAGCTAATTTGTTGCAACTAGGTTATACGTTATACTATGTTTGATGTCTATTAGATGTGTAGTTAGATAAGTAACAAACCAACATATGACACTAGGTGCTGCCCAGTGGCGGAGCTGCGCCACACTCATTGCTAAACCGTCCCTGGCTCCCCTTCACCAAAGATAAAACAAGATCTTAGAACAGGGGGAGTTGGCTTATGGTACTCCAATTTCACTATGGTTTATGGTACGCAAATAACGAACTAGTGAATGGGGTGAATCTAAACCAACTATTAATTGGATTATTAATATATATATAATTAACGGGATTAGTGGTATAGTAAATCCCCAAACGGAGTTGTCTTAATTCATTGGCTATGTGTATATCTATATATACATATCTTCTACAGTATGCCCACAACAGTGCAGTGCCTCTCCCCGGCATAAATTCTTGTACATGAACATGTATACAAATACAGATAATACATATACAGTCATATATAGTCATATACATATCCATATACATATACATATACATTCACCAGGAACCCATTAGCCTAGTCACAAGCCCATTTGCCTAACTGGACATCATAAAATATAGTCAATCCCCTTGAAAAAACATTGATTTACCACTTTAGGACTTAGGATTGCTGTTTACTTGTCTGTTCTTTCGGGAGGTTGCTAAACATCAATCAAGCTGTTGGTCAAGTTCAGGGGGACATCAATGGTGAAATGGGGTGCCAACTCAAGTATTGCAGCCTCAGTTGGCAAATGGGCCTCTAGTTGCAACTCGACTAAGCCTACTTGCCCTACACTTATAACTGGGGTTATACCTAAGTTATACCCTACTAACTCGGGTGAGCCACCAAGCTGTTTTCACTCGCATCGTCAATTGGCTCAAAACTCACCACCCAGAGAGCAAAATGCGACATGGCTCGGGTTGGCTCAGACCATGTGCGAGGCTGCCAGATTGCCAGGAAAAGCACCATGGTGAGCCAAATATGCCTGGAGGAGTTGGAAACAAGACCGAGTTTGAACTGTCGCAGCGATGGTCGCAACTTCCGCACAGTTTCCAGATGTGTTTTTGGCGCTGAAAAAAGTCTCGTGTGGGTGTTTCAAGAGTCGGATAAATTCATGGTTCTTCAACAAAAATCATCAAAAAGCAGCCCGTTTATGCCTCCATTTATTCATGCAGCAATTCATGCCGACTCAACAAGAACTTGATTTGGGGTTGCTTCCGGGAGCTGCCAGGGATCCAAAGATTTTCTTGCAGTTTCTGGAGATCTTTCTGAAATAGTGACTGGTTGGTGGTGCAATGTGCCCATCTTGAAAAATGATGGAGTGAAAGTCAATGGGAAGGATGACATCCCATATATGAAATGGAAAATAACAGCCATGTTCCAAACCACCAACCAGGTGATACTTCGAAGTGTCTAAAAGAGTGAACAGTAACATGCCATCGAAAATCGAAGGGATTTTGTTCTCCATCGATTTTAGGGACCTTTATTTATGTATAATATATATATATATATGGATTTGTCTCAAAATGGGATTCCCCAAAAAAACAGAAAAAACAATAGTTCTAAAATGATCATTTTCGTCCATCCAAAATGAGACATTTAAGTTGTCCCATACTTTTGACAAACCCAGATGGTACTTCCGTAGTAATCTGGTTGAATTACCGTAATTCAACCGCCGTTATCATACGGCCATGTCAAAATGATTCCTGGAATCCTAACCATCATTCTAGTCAAGGCCATATTTTGTGGGGATATTCCCGGAAACATGGGCCTAAAACATAGGCCTTATATATGGAATCGGTACCTCCGTCAGGCCTCGTCAGTGTAAGCGCGCCTGGTGTTTCATCAGTGCCTAGACACAAACTACCATAGGTTTAGGTACCCTCTGGTAAACGTTTACATAGCGAACTGGAAAATCACCATCTTTATAGCTGGGTAAATCAACTATTTCTATGGGCCATTTTCTATGTCGCTTAGTAACAAATTACCAGAGAGTAACAAGGAAAACTGGAGTCTATGGTAGTTCATGAAGCAACAGTATAACTGGGGGCCCTCACAAAATGCTGGTGGTTTCTTGTCAAGCCATGGACCGTCACTCCAACGACCGTTGGATGGGAAACAGCCACCAAGCAACTCTCATCTACGAATCTTGTAGCAAGGTCCTAAGTGGATCTTGTTGTGATTGAAACCAGTGAAATCCACTGCGTTTCGGCACTTGGATGATGGCCCGAAAGTTTGACAAACAAAACTATGATGGTTCTATTTTTGAACATAAGTTTTCTGCAGTTACATCCCCAGTACATACCAATTTTCCCTAATGAATCTCAAAAATGGGATATTGGTTTAAGACATATGCATTCCTATATACTTTCCGCCTGTTCTTTGATTGACACCCCTCTTCGGGTTGCCAATGACACTTCAAACTTGTAAAAAGTCGGCCGTCCAAAACCTCTACACTCTGACTGATGTGGATCGTACGTACGGTCCACGGAGAAAGTCTGCATCCGGATGACTTGAAGGGAACATGTACTTTTGAAACCGATATGACTTTGGATGTAAATGTATATACTGTGCGTTTCAGTTTCATGGTCCCTCAAATCAAACTGCGGTTGTGTAATTTCACCAACTAGGCAAAGCAACGCGGACTATGAGATGTTTGATGGTTTGACCATGCTTGACCCTTTCTTTTCCAGGTCATTTCATGGTCACTCAGCATCTCATGAAAAGGATAATTCATTCCAGAAGAGATTGGCGGAGACCATGTTGGTTCCGCAAATGCCAGCCATAACTTTGAAAAGGGTTGCTCCCGATATGCAACCCTCACCACAAACAAAAATAGGTAGATAAAGCGGTCAAATAGTCAATAATTTGCCCATTATATGTAATTATAATATATATATATATATATATATATTTATCTATATGTATGTATATATATGTATATATATATATGTATGTATATATATGTATATATATATATATATGTATGTATATATATATATGTATATTTATATATATGTAGTTATATATATATATGTATATATGTATGTATATATGTATATATATGTGTGTGAGCTCCCGTCAAAATCCTTTATATACATCTGAGTAGTTGCTGTTGTTATGGTTATCGCTTTTGGGGGGGGCCTATCGCTTTACAGGGTTTAGTGGAAATCAGCATAATATTCGAGATCCAACATGAAGCCCAAATCCATTCCTAAACAGGCTCGGAAATGGATCGAGGAATTGTTTTGTTGGTTTCAGGTGCTTCGGCAACACTTCATGTTCCTTTCATTTTGCATTCATTTGCATGCATTTTTCCTTCATTAATCTTTCATTTGCATGCATATTCCTTTGATTTTGCAGTCATGTCCTGTCATTTTCCTTTCATTCTCCTTTCATGTTCCTTTCATGTGTATTCATTCCCCTCATCTTCCTTTCATGTTCCTTTCATTTTCATTCCAATGTGCATTCATGCATTCATGTCCTTTCATTTCCTTTCTAAAGTTATGGAAATTGCATGAAATGGCTCTATGGCTTGGCCAGGGGAACGAGTGCAACAAATGTTTATCGCTAAGTTATCGCTAAGGTTATCGCTAAATAACCCCTCGAACATATGACATTGTTCGAAGGAAATTTGCCACACAAACGATAGAGAGAGAGAGAGAAAGATAAACCGAGAGAGAGAGAGAGAGAGATAAAAATAAAAATAAAGAAAGAACGAAAGAAAGAAAGAAAAAACACAAAAAAAAAAGGAGAACAAGCGAGCGAGTTCGATGCCAAATGATATGGTAACTGCAGGAAACAGAGCACTACAGGTTGAATTTCTCTCATCGGTTTTGCCCGTTCTGTAAATGTGCATAACAGTATTTGCTTGGTTTACGCAAAGTTTGTATGATGGACTGTCATGTATGGTCCCAGGTTATCTCTTTGGGGGGTGGGCCCTATCGCTTTACAGTGTTCTGTTCTGTGCACATCTTTGACAAAAAACTCCTGCAATACTAAAGTGGTCTTCAACCATTTTGACTGTGACTCATATATATATATATAATATACCAATGCCCTCATCCATCATCATATTACACATTGAAATAACAGTGCTTGGGTACTTGGGTATCTCGTTGGTGTTCACACACACCCATATTATATTGTTGTTGATATCCCTGTTACAGTACATCCCCACCAAAAAAAACAACAACAAGTATTCCAGTTATCTCCCAATTTTCCCTAATGAATCCCCAAATGTTGTGGAGCAACCATTTTCTTCTGCTCTGAAGTATCCAGTTGTGGATGGAAACCCCTTTGAGCATCAAGGAGCCGATCCGAAATCGGAAAAATCCCGCGTCAACTTGGCATGAACAGCCAGGAATTTGGCCATTTGTGCATAGTCAGTTTCTGTCACTGAACATGGTAACTTACTTAAGACGTCATATCCAGCAAACAACAGTTTTTGGTGTTCTTTTAATTTGGGAAGCAAAACAAAATCGAGGCCACAAAGCACAAGAGGAAGAATGCACTGATTATGTATGTATATATATGTATATATGTATATATATTTATATATCAATATTTGTATTAAGACATCACAGTCTCCAACAGTTGGCACTCTCAGTATGTACATATCCAACATGTCTGCGACTAGGCTGAAGCTCAAACTACCAATATACAATGGTTATTCCACTTAAATGATGAAAGGAAGTATAATCCCATCCCCCGTTCATATATTTCATATTAAAGATCCCCATCACATGGTCCCAAATATGTTTTGCATTTTTTTCTATTAAACCATGGTTTCTGTGATCCATATGAACGGGATAAGGATAGAAGGATAGAAGGGATTACATGGCCACACAAGACCAGCAGTATAGAACTCGACTGCTAAGTGGAGCACTTAGTAGGCAGCATCACAACATGGGCTCTTACAACTGCATCGCATATTTTTTCAAGTGATTGGTTAGCTTATAAGCCCATTATTCGATATATCACCTATAAAAACCATAGTGAAATCGGAGTTATGTTCACCAACTTAACTTTTTTTTTCCCGGCCAACTTAGCTGATATGGGACCAGGTTGATCAGGGGCATAGAACTCTCATGGGAATCCCATAGGAATCCCTCAGACATCCCATAGTAATCCTACAGAAATCTCATCGATTAAGGGCACCGATTCCCAGCTCAATCCAGCTCAAGCAGGCCGCGGATTCGCCAAGCAGGAGACCTAGACTCCGGCTCTTGGGGCAAAAGGAGTTGGTAAGGGTCAAACGTGTCAGTCACATTCAATGAGTTGAATTGAACACCAAAAAATACGGGGGAGGGGTTGAGGCTTTTGCTGTATAGTCAAGTTGTTGCTATTTACCCTGCAATTTCATGTAGATATTAAGACATAGATACGGACCCATGGTTGTTTCCCGCTGGGAAAATTATCTACGATTGGTGTGTTTTCCATATCTACGTGTTCATTTACTGGAGGGTAAATGGGACAATGCCTTTTACCCAATGGGATTTGGGTGTCCCAATTTCAAAACAAACCAATGTATATAATCTATATATATATGTGTAAATGACATGTGGTCATGGGCCAAAATACACGCCCCGGACCGCAGCTTTGGGTCATTTCTTATGTGTAATATCCAGCGGTTGCTGATAGAGCGACCAATCCCTAAAACAGAAAAATACCCTCTGGTAAGCAAAGGTGGCAATGGAAAATCCCCTATCAATGGATGTTTGCTATTTAATGGGAAAATCATCTACAGTTGTGGCCGTTTATGTGTTATAACTGGTTACAAAAGGGTTTATACACTCTATAAATGTGCTTTTTTAGTACTTATAACTGGTATTTTGGGCCATAACTAACTGTACTTACATGTCAATGGTGGATGTCCCATTGCCACGTTACCGAAGGGTTAACATAGTCCAGGACGGTGTTACCCAACCAGAACGGTGTCGAAAAACCTTTTTCGGCCACCAGGACAGCATTGTTCGACCCACACCCAATAGTTGTGAATGGAGGCTCAAGCCAGCAATGCTTTAAGTGGATGATCACCCAGTTGTTTTCGGAAAGTTTCATATCCCAATAAGTTTACAAAGGTCTACTTCACCTACGTAAACATGAAATCTCGGAAAGGGACGTTGAATCGTATTTCTACAAGGCTTATCCCAAACCCTGCCATGGACTCATCCCATTTTCATGTCACCAATGGCTTCATGCATGCAGAATCAGGTGTGTTCCAAGGACAACAAAAACAATAGTACCCAAATACACATTGATAATGGCTAGTAGCCAACCTTAGATACAAAAATCAAAGCACAACATCTACTTTGGGGGGTGCAATTGAGGTCACAAATGGCTACAACATGCTACAACCATGGTTATAAAATGTTACAAACCCTCACAAATTGGGGTTCAACCCCTATCACTGGGTTTAATTAAATGTCTACCATCTGGCTATTTAACGTAGCCATGGACAATCACCAAATTTTTAAGTTCGGTAAACCATCTTTTTCTATGGGCCATCTATACCGAGGGTAACTGGAACTGCGCTGCTACCATGCCAAACAAAATCATACACTCGATCCAGTGGTACACCATCTGCAGGATTTCCCAGATGTTTCATGGGGGATTTCCATGGATTTCCCAGTCGTCACCTGCCGGTTGTTTCAAAAAACCAGTCGTCATGGTCATGACTTGGATGCCTTGGGGGTTACCTCCATGCCTCACCCTCTGGTAATTTAACATAACTATGGAAAATCACCACTTTTTAATAGGTAAATCAACAATTTCTATGGCCATTTTCCATAGCTATGTTAAAGTACCAGAGGGTAGGACACCTCCACATTGTAGGGCCATCTGAAAAACCACATCTAAACGCTCGACAGCTGGGTGATCACTGCCTGTTCTGAATGTTTTCCTACGAGTAACTGGCGAACCAACGCAGCACTGGATGGCTGTCTGTACGTGAATTTGGAAAGCGTAAGATGATGAGAATGATGGGATTGGAGGATCAATACGTGGTATATGGGCTACCTATAGGTCATCCATCCCATTTCATGGGAATCCCAAATTTTTTGACGGGCATATATATATATATGTAATGATAAACCATCCCCGAAATCACCATAAATAGGTGACATAAACCATTAAAAAATTGGTGGTTTATTATTGTTTTACCAACATTATACATATATCATATATCATATATCCTTATTAACGGATAAATGATCATCCCCCACAAATTGAGCAATTTACCCATGGATCAAAATGATTGGTGCCAACAACTTGGAAGGTTTCGGAATCCCTTCCCACTTCCCAAAAACCATGGTGCTTAGTTGGAGATTTTACACATATTTGGGGAAAAAGTAGGGGATTTGCCATACTAAAGTTGCTAAAGTCACTGTAGATATAGCGAGCCCATACATAGTACCATATGTTTAAATCTTCTTGAGTTTGGGTGGCTGTCAAAAATTACCGATATTCCCAAAAGGATGTGTCTGAAAATGGGGTACACGGTATACCCCCAGTGATGGCCATTGCAATACGACCATGGGCATAAACCAATGGATCCTGGGATACCGCTCAAACAAAGCCACATGATGTTCATGCTAAACCATCGTTTTTAATTGATGTGAAAAGGTATTTCCACATGTTTGACCCAAACCCCGAAAATAGTGTTGGTTATATATTTGTTTTAAACAAACAAACTCCATATATTCCAAATGTATCCAAATGTTAAATGCACATCTCAAGAAGATAGATCCCCCAACATGGCTGGATTTTAGAACAAAACTGCCAACAAAACTCACAAAAACTGTTGATCCTGTTCTAGCATTGGGCAAATCTCGTGTTCAGATTATGGTTTTCATGTCCGACTGCCACAATAGTGTACCCTCTGGTGAACTAACATAGCAATGGAAAATGGCTATTTATAGTGGATTTTCCCATTAAACATGGTGATTTTCCATTGCTATGTTAGTTCACCAGAGGGTAAATGTCAGGGCCATCCAAGGCCTACTGTACGTGCTGTTTGCCTTTTGTCAGGACCTGGTCGCCACACCCGTTTTTTGAGGGACGCGCCTGACGAGCAAATGGGAATCTACCCTCAAACTTTTGCAGTCAATTTTGGGGTAGCTGACTTTGATTTGGGGACATCACTGTTAGGTCTGAATTGAACCGTTTATTTCTTCATATCCTAGTGCCCCCCATAGTGAAAATTCCCTGGGAAGTAAAACTGTATGTTACTGATTAGTACACGTGCGACATATATTATACAGGAGAGGCCCGCGCACACCCGGACCTGGAATCTGAAAGCAGCATTTGGACCAAAACCATGCAAAGTTAATCAACGATTTAACAATACCAACATACGAACGTTAATCAAATCAACATGTGCTCGCCAAAGAGGTTCCTAATAATACTAGTGAGAATCAAATTCCTTCACTAAGAAGTCAATTGTCCAATCATGTCCAATCTGTAGCGTCGCCCCAATATAAACATCAATTAAAATGCGCTTGGCAAAGAAGTTCCCTGATAAGCGCCTTTCTTTGAATGTATATTCAACCAAGGTCAAGCACAATGTGCTGCCTGAAGAGACAAACTAATCAGGACCAAAGTACCTATATACTAAAAAACTTTACATATATGGGTATGGGTCAACATTTTTAGTGGGATGAACATCCATTTACCAGCTATTTTGGGGTTCAATAGGTACCAGGGTTTTGACCCATCCCCATATGTTTCACATTCGTTTTGTATCAACCGAATCCACGCCGAAAAAAACACATGGCCTCTTTAAAAAGTTGGAGGTCCAAGACTCCAAGACCAGCATTTCAATCCAGTTCACCATTTAAGGTCAATCGTAAAATTGTAAATAATAATAAGGGCAAATTTTACTAAAGGTATATAATTTTAAGTTACCCTTATAAATTTATAAATAGTAATTATAATTATTTTTTATTATTTAAGGTAAATTTTATATTGAAATAAGGGGAACACCTTGAAAATCGTGAGCACAACTGCTGGCAAATAGTTTCTACTAATTTCAGGAAACTTACCGAGAGCATGAAGGGGTTTACAGGCAATTACCCATTCAATCACACTTGAACATTTGGATGATCTATCATAGAATCTACCCTCTGGTAAACTGTCATATAACATCATATAACTATGGAAAGATCCACCATTTTATAGCTAGGTAAGTTAATCATTGGTTAATCATTGGTTAATCTAATCAATGGCATTTTATATGGCCATGACGAAGCGGAACCGATGAAGATTGGAGGGACCGATTCCATTTTTTTAAAAGGCCGCCGATTAATGTCAGGCCTAAATTTCAAGGAATATTCCCAGAATTCATATGGCCAAACATCTGGTACGTTTACGTACCTCCATTTTAGGAAATCCTGAAATTCCCATTGACACATGTTTCATAGAACATGAACCCCCATTGACTATGACACTGCCATGGGTCACCCATGCTGTGACAGAAAGAAGTTCTTTGGATCTCTTATTCTGACTGACAGTGACATGATGGGGACATCCCGCTGGAAACCAACATGAAGCCCATGAACATGCATAAACATTGTATACTATTTATATACCCACAGGGAACATCCTCTCCACAAATCTTGCAAAGTCTTGGCAACTCGTTCTTTGCTGTAAACCCATCGGGAATGACATACGGTAAGGATTTGATAATATCATGTCAACCCCGGATTAATAGACCATGGTTTATTAATAAGGGAGGTACTCCCCAAATAGTGATCATCAAATACTTACATGGTACCGTCCCAATTCAACAGCTTAGGTCTTTGTTAATCCAGGGTTGAAATATTATCGGATTCCGAGTTGACTACTTCCCGATCTTTACGACGCACTAGCCGCCCAGTGTTGATGGCCCGAACTATACAATTGTCAAGCCATCAACTGTCAGCAATCCACTTGATTTGTCTGGAAAACTCAGCAGAAGGAATCCGAACACATCAAAATATAAATGCTGGTATACCAATCCAAAATCCAGGTACTACATGATTCCTAATTTGGCATCCCAAAAAAAATATAGCAAGAGGAATTCGCGGCGACATCGTTTTTGTCTCTCGTTTCTTGGGGGATAACTATCATCAAGTGAGTCATCGCATCTCATTATAGTTGGTTGATCGGTTCCCCTACTATGAGTAAGAGTAATCCCATGTAATCCCCATGAAACCAGGTAGTAATAACCAATCAACAGGGGTATGTATGGAAAATCCATCAGTATCATCATTTCTACGTGATTTTCCCATTAGCAACCTCCATGTATGGCTAACTATAGCAATCAACCATGGTATTTTCATGGTTCAATTGAGCCATGACAGCAATACCCCTATCCCATCTCATTATACCAGTTGGTTGATAGGCTTCCCTACTGGTTATTATAATGCCCAGTAAATTAGACTAATTTAGGTACTACCCTCTGGTAAACTAACATAGCTATGGAAAATCACCATTTTTAATGGGAAAATCCACTATAAATGGTCATTTTCAATAGCTATGTTAAATTACGAGAGGGTAACCAATCAACCAGGGATATTTTGAATGGCTCAATTGTCTCCATGAAACCAAGGATCCCAGCCTCAGGCGCAAGGCATCAAGTACGCCTTGCTGCCCGGGGTCCTCAGAAGATGGGGGAAAGCTACTGGCAAAATGACACATTTGGATACCCAAAATACCCTGAGAAGTAGATGTTTGTGTATATGTAAATACATATATGATCATATATGTATATTTATAGACAGTATGTATATATAAAATTATATATATATATACACAAGGTGATGCCCCCCAGTCATCTAGAAGCTGGTTTATGAATCCATTGAATTTGGCTGTTTCAACAAAATTATGGCAGGGAGCAGGAAATTTTTTTAGATCTTCACAGTGCCCTCAACGTTGCCAAACATGGGATGAAATGACTCCCGCAACTAGTTAGGTATCATGAAATAAGATGACATCAGACAGTTATACCTGTTGAGGGCTATATCTGTATATAATTGCAATTTCTGAACATTTGATTTTAACTTTATAAATAATGTATCATCTGTAATTGGGTATCATCTGTATATGAAAATGAAAAGTTATAATTGGGTATAATCTGTATATGTTATAATTGGGTACCATCTGTAATTGGGTATGTTTTCCCATTTGTTAAGGGTTGTACCTCTTCAGTGTATAAACTGGTATATATACTAGTGGTTATATATTGGGTACCGGGTATAAGTGGTTAAATACTATATACCGGGATATACCGGGTATATGACATACTAGTGGTGTAATTAACTGGTATACCTTGATGACATAAGTTAAATATGACTACTGGTATATAGTAGTTTCTATTCATTCTATTTTTTCCCAGTTCACCATGGCCGCGCGCAGCTCGCCCAGCTACCCATCTGCCCTGACGCCAAGTACGCCGCAGGCCTCTGGCAAAGTTGGGACAAGTGCCGTTATCTAACCATCAGAATAACCATCAGAGAACCCACAAAAATATGGCAATAAAATGACAATATATATATATATATATTATATTATATATATATATATATGTATATATATATATATGTCTATATATAT
>Ga0126342_10011069_pt1 | contig 16125 bp, 11 predicted proteins | sample Cyp1metagenome_FD_92528 | JGI IMG/M metagenome (GOLD analysis project Ga0126342, IMG submission 92528) | Coral microbial communities from Lord Howe Island, Old Settlement Bay, Australia - Cyphastrea 1 metagenome | ecosystem: Host-associated > Invertebrates > Cnidaria > Coral ... | reverse complement strand
GATCGATAGATCGATAGATCGATAGATCGATAGATCGATAGATCGATAGATCGATAGATCGATAGATCGATAGATCGATAGATCGATAGATCGATAGATCGATAGATCGATAGATGGATAGATAGATAGATAGATCGATCGATAGATCGATAGATCGATAGATCGATAGATAGATCGATAGATAGATCGATAGATAGATAGATAGATAGATAGATATGCAGATAGAGAGAGAGAGATATATATATATATATATGAATGTATGTATATATATATACAGTATATGTATCACCGGTATATCCCCATCAGCTGATTTTGTTGCTTCACCAGTTGTCTCCGGCCCTGCTTTTCGAACCAGGGGGCTACGTCCTGCATCGGTGAGGCTGGCGAGTTTCTTCAGTGCGTCGTCGCTGATTCGCTTCAGCATGTCCTTGGAGTTGTCACCTGTCAATGGAGGTCACGGGCGGCATATCCTAGGGTGATCGATGGCAATTTAGAAAATCCTCGTCTTAATTGGCTTTTCATATAGGAAAATCATCCATACATGTCTAATTGTGTTCAATTAATAAATTAAATGATTGATGTTCCATTGCCATGTTTGATTGCCATGTTTGGTACTCCAAATTACGTTCACTGTGTTCCCGGCTGCCCCAGCTCTGCTCTATGCAGTTGAAGGACCAAGTCTCAACGGACCGAACCCCCTGGCCAACCCTTGGCCTGCCCGCGGCTCGTTGATGAATTTCGCAAGCATCATCCTGGGCGGCTGTCCTATCCAAAAATGTTACAAAATGGCTTCTGGCAATTATCTCCGACATCCCGTCTGGTGACGCTTAAATGATTCAAAAACATCTTAAAAATTCGAGCAATGATCCTCCGTTCGGCCGAACATGCCGAACTAGGCCAAGCGTCTTCAGTGCACATTCCGTCATTTCGGCACTCTCTCCCAGTTCTTTTTGCTTCCGCTGGTTTTGCGACTTGGTGACATTGTCGATAAAGACCTGGATGCTGAAGCTGCTCAAAATCAGTGATGAAACCGGGGGTCCTTACATTTCCATATAATACAGTTCCGGGTTTTGGATCATTTTGGATCATTTTGGAGGGTAACCATTTCTTGTTGGTGGTTAAAACATGTGGTTGACACTCCAAAAGGCTTCCCGGAGAAAAATTCAGCGATCAGCCAAGATACTGCCATGATCAAATTGAAGAGGCCGACCGTCACCAACATCGTGGTCAAGATGTAGATCTAAAGTGGCTGAGAAAATCCCACCAGATACTGCTGTGGAAACATCACCATCTTCCGTGGGGGTGCAGAAGTTGGCTTATGCCAAAAGCCAACAGCCACTAGGATCAGCAAACATCGAAATCCATATCTTTCCGAGAAAAAAACATAAAAACATACCTTCACCATCCTTACCATCCTTCAATCAGCAATCCACCAAGATCCACCAAGCCCGTTTCAAAAAGCCCAACCAATCGCCGGGTTCGTGGCTCGTGGTGACCGATGGACCGAGGGACGATTTGAAAGCGCCAACCAAAGGCCGAAAAGAGCGCCTCCGGAATGGGATCGCCTGGTGCAAAAAAAGTTTTCTGCAGGATGAAAAAAGGATGGAGTACTATACTTATATCCCATAGGAACCATGTATGGTATATATGCTAACATTGGGGGTATATTGATGGTAAATGTTACCATATATAGCATACATGGATCCTATGGGATAATATACTATTTTTTTAATGGCTGGTGTCTTCACATAAGATAAATCCAAGGGTGTGTGAAATATCTCTGGTATACACGATAATGATTGTAACTGATATATCCAAGGCGTTTGATCACACTAACCATGGCTTCGCCAAAGCTGAATCTGTTTGGTGATTTCCCAGAAACATGGCAAGCACACTCGATCCGATGTGCAAATGCCAAATATCACCATTTCGGCATGTTTCGCTCAGCAAATTCCTTCAAACCCTACAAGATCCTACAAGGTCCTCATTTGTTCATGGTACCCAGCCTCCCATCATCTCCGATTTTTGTTCCTACAAACGGCCCGAATTTATGCGCCATCCCCGATGTTTGTCACCTGTGATGGTTTCGCAGGTCTGGGTGACGCAGCGGAAAAGGGTGAACATGGACCGATCGATAGTGCTGAACTCCTCCACTACCCTGAGGATGGCGACATATGAAAGGTGAAGGCTCTTCAAGGAACTAGTAAAACTTAGTAAAACCCAACAAAAATAGCCATGGAATTTGGAACTCATGCCGATATCTAAAATTTGAACATATCTAAATTGTGAGTCATCCTCATTTTAGCTTCTAGGTCTGTCACTCACCACCTCAGCTGGATGAATAGTGGACAGTCCATGAGAATCCGGCGGAAAAAATGCAAATCGGAGAAACATATGTCTTCAAAAGAAAAACTGCAAATCGGATAGTTAACATTATTAATTAAAACTCTTTATGTTTTTTATGTTCTTTAACGTTCTTTTGAAAAGATCTTTGCCTGCGTCAGAATAAGAAATGGGAATTTACCTATTTTTTGTGCCATTTGGGGATTTCCCAAAATCGGGGTACCCCTATATAGATCATCCATTTTTAATAGGGGATTTTCCTTGAAATAAACCATCCAGTTATTGGGTTATCCCCCATGACTATGGAAACCATCATTTCCTATATCATCTTATATCATCACATACATCTGTATATCTATTTGCATATCATATATCCATTGATGGTGGTTTATACATCTATATGTACATATATATATATCTATATATATATGTATATGTATATATATATATACAGTATATATAATAAACCCATTTGCCCATCAAATCCATTGGAGCTTTCGTGGGCGGGATTCTCTCCAAAAAAGGACTGCGTCACGACGCTCATCGTGAAGACCACCGCCATCAACAAGACGATCCTCAGGCGTTCGCATTCCTTTTTGGGGGGGGCCACAATAATCCCATCACCCTACCCTCTGGTAAACTAACATTTTACTATGGAAAATCACCATTTTTAATGGGAAAACTCACTATTTCTATGGCCATTTTCAATAGCTTTTTGTAGGTTTACCAGAGGGTAATCTTGACCACCCCAATTTTTATGGTCCCAATGGTGGAAATTCCCTACATCCACCATGGTTTCGTTTGGGTGATGTTTAATATGAATGGGGGAAGGGATTAATATGGATTAATGATTGCAAAAATTGGGTGCTAATGGGATATCCGGATAATATGTATTTTTCCGCGAGCACACAGAAGCTTTACGCTGCGGCATGATCAGTGAATTCAAATGAATGCAAGCTTCGTCGCTGGTTCAACCAGCAAAGTCAGGACCGTATACATATACATATGTATATATATACATATATATATACATATATATATATATACATATATATATATATACATATATACATATGTGTATACATATATACATATATATATATACATATAATATATAGGTATATATATACATATAATATATAGGTATATAGACGTATGGGATGATATAAGATGATACATGATATAGGTATATGTACAGATATATAGAGTATGGCCTTTAAATCCTGAAGAAATATGAAATGATGGAATCAAGGGACGCCCAGAAGAGCGCCTTCAGACCTGAGAAGAGGCCAAGGGCCATCAACTTCAGCTCCTGTGGGAAATCTCACCATGGGGAAATCCATGGGAATCTGAAGCCAGTGAATCCTCCAAATAGCTGTGGCTATGGCTCAAAGGCCGAGCTTTCCAACAAGTTCCAGGACGGTAGACATACATGAAATATCATGAAATCAGATCAGAAAGTGCATTGTCTGTGCATAGCGCATTTACGGAAACCAGACCTTTCGCCTGTGCCCCCCCAAACAAAGAAACCGGAAACTCAGTCTCTGGCACTCTCTTCGGAACGGCTCAACATGCTCAACGGTCCAAAACCATGGACCATGGGCATCAATGATCTACATGTGCTCCGTCCGATACTTGCATCTACCTACTGTATCCATCCATCCGTCCATCCATCCATCCATCCATCCATCCATCGAGTCTACCACAACCTGTTTTTCTAAGATCTTACAAGTGATGCCAATGGCGATATTTTAGACTTTGAGTCTGCTCCAGTGGGCTACTCCAGTCATGGTCCCACTCCCATGATGAACTTCAAGAGGGCCCAGCCCTTCCAGCCCAACTCCCGGTAGAAAATGAATAATCCCATCCCCCAATATTAAACACCAACAGGAAACCATAGTTTAGTAGGGGATGTACACATATTTATGTGAGACCATAAATCGGGGGTGTTTAAGATTAGGGGGATGGGATTATATCAATACCAAACCAGGTTTAAGGGTGGTATTGAAAATTGCGGGGGGATCTGTTTAACATCCACTTTCTAATCAGGCCCCTGACCCACAAAGACTCCAAGCAAATGCAGGCCACAAAGGATTCAGCGAGCAAACTTTGGGCTACTGATACTGTGAAAATCCTTTAAATCTGGGTAAGTTGGTGAGTTCATTGGCAAGTCCATGGGCACCCGGGTCCCTGGTATGTGGTGATCAAAACCACACAGTATCCTGATAGTCACATCAAAACACCTAGTAGCTGGCGGATCTTCGCCCCACATCAAAAAGTATCCACCTAGCCTCAAATCTATTGCTTGAGGCCTTGAGGCGCCCCATTCTTATGGAAAGTCAATCAATAGGGTTCACTCTGTACGGGGTGGTTGAGAACGGAATTCCCAGCTCTTGGATCGTGGGAATCCACAATTGGTTAGTTATATATATAATCCATAGGATCCATGTATGCTATATATGGTAACATTTACCATCAATATACCCCCAATGTTAGTATATATACCATACATGGATCCTATGGGTAATATAATCCCCTATCATCATCAACCCACCGAAGTTTAGCAGTCACTGCTCAGTAGGTTTCCAATGGTTTCCAGCCATCCCCGTCACGAATCACCCCATCCTTGAAGGCTTTGAAACGCATCACCCGCACGAGTCGTGCTAGTCTTGCCAGTCGCAACACCTCACCGTCGTGGCGACTCAGAGGATTCTGGCCTTGAAATCAACAGATTGGTTTCCCTCAGGTGTCATCAAGCATGGCAACTCGGAATTCCGTATAAATGGAGGTTCTATAGCTGGGCATATCATCCATAAATGAGGGATTTTCGATTGCCATGCTTGATTACCAAAGGGTCAAAGGAATATTCCCGGAAACCCGGCGATTCTGGATGATTCTGGGACAATAGGGGAGCCACCCAATTGCCATCTTTACCGTACCCAACAACTTTTACAAGTTGAGGGACACACATTGGGATCACTGGGCGTACAGCCAATGGGGACTTACAGTACTCAACATGATGGAACACAAAACGGGTCGTCGGGCCAATGTTTGCCCTCCAGTAGTTGGAAATCCGGTCTGATGATGCTGTGCTAGGACCCATACTATCCCGCGGTGCGCACGTGATGCAAATTACATGTCTATAGAAAACTGTCCACAGTTTTTTAGTGATGCAATACAGTGATGGTATGTAACGAAATGCGAAATGTGTATCGAATTGTTTCATGTGTCTGTGTTCTGATATGCTTTGCATGGCATGTCCAAGGTGATAACCTAACTGAGTTCCTGGTTGTAAAACACCCATGTTTACAAAGAAAGAACGGTTGAGGCATAGAAGATCTCTGTACATCTGTTGGGATATATTACATTCCTATTTCATCCTACTTGCATACCTATTGATCAATAGATCTATCTACCTATCTACTTTTCTATCCCTCTTTTTCGTTTTGTGTGTTCATCTAGGCATGCTCCTCTGTGTTTTTTCGTGCGCGGTCTAGGATGATCAGCCAAATTATGCCCTTATCGCCGCCTTCAAGAGAGCTAGTCCTGACGGGCTGTTGGAGCCTCGCACGGGTGTTGGAGAGATTTCAGAATCATCTCCAGCAAAATGAAAGGATAAATATGGATAAATATGGATAAATATGGATAGATATGGATAGATATGGATGGATATGGATAGATATGGACATGGATAGATCTTGTCTAGCATAGAATACTATGACATACCAGCATGACGATGGACATCAACATCCCAGGAGACCGGCCACAAGAATTCCCGGCCTCCATCCATGAGGCGCCCAATGTATCTGATGGACAGTTCCACAGCGCTGATCATCAAGCAAATAAAGTCAAAGATGTTCCAGCCTAGGACTGCGGTTGACGCCATGAACTCCGAACTTGGGCTGATGCTGTTGTTGCTGATGATGGTCGTGGTAGTGATGCTGATGCTGATCACCGTCCTCATCACCTCATCAGCATCATCACCATCATCATCATCATCATCATCAGGTCTGCCTTCAAACATCCTACCATCTCCTGCCAACCGCTTACCAGTCCACTCCCCTGCTTGAAATAAATCATCACTCCGTCCGAGAGGCTCCAGTCAGGCCCCACCCAGTAGTTACACCGATCTAGAAAGCAGGCTTTCACAATGAATTCCTGAGTGCAAGGCAGCTTAAATTTAAAAAACTCTCAGTTCCTTGAAACGCTGACACCTTATGAATTGGCAACGAGAAAGCTAGGCAACACCAGAAGTTCACCACAGTTCAATCATCAAGGTGAAGTCAAGCTCGTATAGCTCCCAATCGTTTACCCCCAAGATTGGGTGATTTCAGAACCTACCAATGGCCAACCCCTCGGCCAGACCCACATCATCCATCATCCCGCATCTCAAGTGCAGAGACTCCAAGAAGTAGATGCCAAAAAACACCAGCTCCAGCACTTCCCAAAGCACGGCATCCGGATTTTGATCCGCACCTCATGAAAATCAAGGATGGTTTTGAGCCCCACAAATGAAGACCATCGACCTAAGAAAAAAAAACGAATAGAACAGAATTGCTGCGGGATTAGACACTCAAGGACATTCTTAAAATGTGATGACAATGAAATTGCCCCCTTTCGAAATGTCATTTAGGTCATCGTACTTACTATGCCATGCTCATCCAATGATCTCATTATCACTAACATTCACTAAATCCATGCTCTAAATGATTGGACAAATAATTCAAACATACTATGAATGTGGAATAGGAGCATATGGGAACTATACTATACCCTTCAATGATCCCGGGTGGTGTTATCGCTTTGGGAGAAACCATGGTGACATGACCGTCAGCCCGGGTGCTGATACCAATGCACACCGCATTGATGGCGATGACCAGCACGATGCCTACCTGGCAGTAAAACATGGTTTAAAAACATGGTTTAACCACACAGCTAATCAGCTAATACTCAACCAATGTAGTCCTCTGGAGCCATATCTTGCATTTCAGTCCAGTTGGCTTCTAGGCTGTTGGCCATGTTATCCTAATACCTTTGGGCCGTGTCTTTCTCATATTTATCATCTTTCTCTGATCCTAGAGATCCACGGTCTGGTGCAGAAACAGGTGAGGCAAAACACCATGTGCAACTGGACAATGCATGACAATGCTAATCATAGATACCCTGCCAGCCAGAAACTGGTTCTGATATTCCTCGTTTAAAAGGGTGCGAATCAGACCATGAAACTTCAGCAATGGTTAAATGTTGGTGAACCCTGATGTCCTTGCAAAATCCACGTGACTCATAGTATCAAATATAACTAGACATGATGTGATATGAAAAGATACAATACGATACGATGCGATATAACATTATATGATATGATATGACATGATATGATATGATATGACATGACATGACATATATATATATATACAGATGTTTAAAAAATGTGATGCCCTTCAGGCCAAGTGGCATCCATGAACAGTCTCACCATGTTGATCAGATGCCGCCGTCGCAACGTCTCTTGATCCTGGAGTATTGGTCCAGCAGAGATTTCAGACAAATTCATCATTAATTCACTTCTTTCTGCCTGAAATTGTCTGATCATTAATGTTCTATAGTCATCATTAATGCATCATTAATTCATCAATGCATCATCTCTGATGCGGAAAAAAAAAAACACATTCATCTTGCTCGCCATCTCTTACCACAGACCTAGGCGCATGGATTCATATTCCCATCTTCCTGGGCTGCAGTACCAACTACCAACATGTTCCAACTGGCCAAATGCAGCCGAAGTGGCGTTTTCAAATTTGTAGATGCGGTTTTCCTCATCTAGCGCCCTGTCTGCTGATCGTGAGTCAAGAGAGACTGCTAGCACTGCTAGCATTCAAATGACACAGGTGTCTTGTTTCTTGGTCAAATTCATCCAAATTCCACCAAAGAGAGGGTGCAAAACACATGGAGTCCAAATCTGCTGAGGCAGCACTTGGAAGCAACTTCGCGAGCGTGGTTTTCCCACGGGAGCGTGCACGCATTAAGCTACAGGTCTCGACAGGGAATCGTCACAATATTATACAATATTTAAGGCACATACACAAATAGAGGGACCCAGCTGGCACCAAAATAATCATTGTCTCTTGCTGGCATGCAGCGCGGATGCGGTAGAAACCCAAGATATCTGAGACACACTAGCAGCCCTTTCCAACCATGGGTCAATTTTTTTTAGAGTCTCAGGGAGATATGTGCTGTCTGTTTGGACATTTTTGGGAACTTAATATATACTAGTAGATAGATATAGAACCCATATAACCCAGCTGACCCATGGCCGCCATCGCCAGCTTCGCCTGTTCAATGCCTCCGCTGTCTCGTAGATGTCCTTTTAAAGGCGTCCAAAAACCACTGGGCCAAAAATCCATCAAAATCTGAAACTGGGTCCCAGGGCAGCTTTTTATACGATTTTATACATGTTTATATTTATACCGATATACCGTAAATTGCTAGGCATTGAAAACTTCATCATACCCTGATCTGGGAGAGATTTTGGGGGATTCCGTCCAGCCGTCCCACAGAATGACCGTCCTTGGCAGCCCCTTCGAAGCCTGTCCGTGCACGAAGGGATAGGAATCCGTGGAGATCCAGCTCTTGTTTCCTCGAGGAATCAAAATCCGATGGATCGGATGAGTCAAACAAAATGCTGCCACTTAGTCATTATTCATCATTATTTGACCAAAACTAGGACTATTACTTAGTTTCTGCTACTTAGTCATTATTCATCATATATTTACTTAGTCAAAAATTGGAGAAGTCATGATAAGTCTTTTAAAGCAATTTAAAAAGCAATTTCTGTGGAAAAACGTTGGAATCCAGAAGGATTTATGTTCCACACTGTTGCAAAACGTCAACCAACTTGTGCCATTTAAGGGGATCCAATGGAGCAAATGATACGTGCCCATGTGGGGAATTGAACCACCAATAAACATATGGTAAAGATGAATTTTACATAACTAAACCAAATGTGGAATCTAGATGAATCTAGTGGAAATGTAGCCAACAAGGGCCAACAATTTGGCATGGGTCAAATTTCTGTGGGATTCTGTTCCGGTACATACCAGTGCTGATCCCCAAATCTATGTGGCATCTCCTGGTTTTCTGGAGTCAGTTTAATCAATTCCATGTTCTCTGTCAAACTTGGTTTGAAAAGGGTCAGACTGTCAGTCTCTCTTGGGAACTGAAAGATGCTGCAACCTTTTGAAAGCGTAGGCCAGTTGGGCGTGATTTATTCAGCACCAGTGTGTAGCAGCGCAAACGTTGAGGTGGGCATTTGACCAGAATGTGAACTAACTGCCAGTAAATTGGATACGGATCATCGAAAAAATTGGATATGGTTCAGCAATGTTCAGCATCTATCGGCATCCAGCATTGGGATCAGCACCATAGTTCCCAATGCAGTGGGAGCTCCACCATGCCAGGATCAGCACTGTCAATGATGTAGGGATGATCGACAACATGATTAGATGATCGCCAAACTTCCTAATGATTGCCCAATTCTTTGATGAAAAGTCTACCTCACCCACGAGGGGTCATGAAATAATGCACTGAAGAGTGCAGCAAAGGGTGCCTAAAGTAATTCACGATGATGGATTCCACCCAAAATATAGCTAATTGACCACCGACAACCACTACCGACAACCACTTTCCTAGGGGCGAGTCTTAACAATCTAAGTTTGGGCAGGCTGCGAGTCCCCAGATGTCCCCATGATCATGATTGGCCGTCCGGCCATCCCGCCTTCCAACCAAAAAAACAAAAAAGCGCCCAAACCTCCACTTCTTTGATGATCACCATTGATCTTGCCGGAAAACCCTATTCCGGAAAATGCTAAAACATATTAGGTAACCATTTCAAGGCCCTTTTTTTGGCGGTTTTTCCGCGTTCAAAAAAAAAAACACGAAACCACCGTGGTTCTTTGTAAAAACACGGGACGCCCGTTTCAACGCAGCCGGATCTCCCATCATCCAAGTCGCAGCTGTTCCTCATCGAGATCCTGTACCAGGGAGATCCGCTTCGACACTCGCGTGGCAGCAGGCTGCGAGGCCAGATACGTGCAGAGCTTCAGCACCTGCGAGCAAAAAAAGAAAAAAAAAACATTAAAAAAAAACCTATGGAGGCAAGGTGAAAAACCAGCTGAAAGATGCTGAAGAGTCAAAACATGTGTTTTTTAATAGGAAACCATTGAAAAGATAACATGTTGTAAAAATTGCCTAGTGAAATAGTGTGATAAAAATTACTGCTTTAATTTCTTGGTGCTTTGTAATGTGGCAATCATGTGCAGAAGTTAAGCCATCAGTGATGCCATGTTATCTTGAGTACAGTAATTAATCTTAGATAATCTATTTAATGTGGTGTACACATGATAGTAGCGGCCTAGTAATCTTTACGAATCGCAGTGACAATAATGATACTTGAAAAGTAATTGGTAGACCCAATGCTGTAGACCACCCCCTTATCAAAAATGACCAATGATTTGGATGATATCTTGGAGTCCCCAAGATTGGTAAACGATCACCTGTTTGGTAATACTGCTGAGATTGATTGGGCTGTACTCCAACAAATATGGAAGATGGAAACCTATCTTTGCTCCATGGAAATTATCGGGTTTGGGCATGAGAATCAGATTTAGGGGAAGCACTCTCAGATATGGAATATCCTAGTCGCCTGCTGGTGGGTTGGGATGTCTATCTTTGAGCTACATGATGTGATGAAGAAAGAGCCACTGTAAAGATATTGTCTGGAATCTCCATGTTTCCTGTTTTTAGACACCAGTCAGTCCCCACATCTCTTCATACCCAATCAGATCTGAATACAAAAACATATATGTTGAATTCCGGTGTGTCTCAAAAAGATGGATACTGTACCTAAAAATGGCAATGTTGCGTGATAACATTGGAAAACTCAATGGATAACCCAATGAATAAGCGGGACAAAAGTTTGAGACATGGGCGACACGTCCCAAGCGACGCTGCTCAGCTGCAACTGTTCGCCATGGCTAAAGGCCAGAGCGACCAGCTCTTGTGCAGAGACCCAGCCTGAGCAACTGGTCGTGGTGGCTGTCCATCAGGAACCAAAAAATTACGTCTGATAATTTACCATAACCAGTGAAAATTGCCAATGTCTATATAATTGACCTATAATTACCATGACCACGGCGACCATGACTACATTGAATCACCACCGTGGCCATGGCATCCTGCTGAATCCCGAGCAGCGCCCACGACTGTCTTCTGTTACCCACATTTGCTTCCCCAAAAATCCCTTTTGAAAAGATCTGAAAATTGTGATAAACAATCCAAGAATGTGAACACAAATCTAATGGAATATGTGAACACCATTGTTCACCTATTCCAATTGGACATACCCCAGAAACATGGCTTAAATCGCTTAAATATAGTTAATATTCCCCTGTTGGTTTTTCCTGTTCCCTCTGGCTCAAGCAGCCGTTGCTCGTGACATCGCAGCGCTTGAACTGCTCTTTGAGGTCCTACGAACGCTACCAATGGGAGCTGTGGCTCAACAGAAAAAAAACGTGGAAATCACCGTGGAATATATCACCAGCCGGTGGCTTAGCCAGATCAAAACGGGAAAAAAATCACAGATTTCATGCGCCTCGAGGTGCCCGTCTGTATCCTGAGGGGGCTGCAATTGGGCAGAGTTATTTATTGAACGAAATAGAAAGCCTCGATTAGATGAGAAAATCCATTGGGATTGGGGTGAAAGATTTGGGAGTTATTTGAGACTTACGAGATTGAACCAGGAAAAGCAGGGGAATTCAACAAGAAAGATAGTGGACCCGGTTGGAGAGTGGGACAGCCCGACTTAGACCATTTTATACAATTTTCAAGGAGTTCATGGGCAAATCTCGTGATGCTTCGTGCATCTCGATGAAATCTGGGAAGAGAAAACAATTCATGTTAGTAAAGCAATAATAAAACACCCGTATTTTGATGGCTTATACCACTCCTTTATGGTAAATTTTGGGATGGTTTACTATTGCTTTACCACATGATCCTAGAATGAAGTCTTTTCCCCCTTTTCGTACGCCTTCATCTTGTTTTTTCAGCGCACCCGTCAAACGTTCCAGTGGCTCATTCTTCCTTCGATTCACCCCACCCCGAGGGTGTTTACCCCATAGATTACCCCTCAGAAATGGAAACGCCCCTCTTCAGCGACCCAAGAAGTTGAGGGTTTCTCAATGTCATGTGTAATAAACGGTTGTTCTACAAGATCCCCCCAATCAACATAGATAGACCCTGAGAATAGCAACTTCCCCTATTTGGCAGGCTCATCATGGTAGTTGGGGGGAATGGCAATGTGATGTTTCATGATGTCCTTTAAAAACGGAGAATAACTATTAATATAACTAATTATATATATATAGAGTATATACATATAATATCTTTAAAACAACAATGATGTTTCATCATGGTTCTTGATGGTTGATGATGGTTAATTAACGGGAAAATATGTTTAAAGAAACTTCCGAAACTGTTTATATAATACCTCTGGGCCCGGCCCAGCCTGGAAGTCAAAGGTCCTGAGTGCAGGACTTTGTCATGAACGATTTTTTTTGAGTGCCTGATTCGTTATTCATGGATCCCCAAAATTGGGGGCCCCGCCTTGCAAAGAAGGATTCTGAATAGAACAATTGTCTAGATGAATAGTTTTGGATCTCTCTACATACTCAAGTACTTGTGAGAACCAATTCTAGGAGCATCCAACCATATGACAAAGAGATTGTCGACAACAAGCACCACAACATAAACATCTGGACGGCACAAACCATCAACAATTTCAGATACCAACCCACAATGGTAAGTTGTCGGTCATATGGCATCAGCAAAATATGCCCTGCAAATTGATGTTCCATCTGTGCGCATCGCCGCTGCATATTGCCTATCGCAAAAGGCGCAAAACCATACGTTCAGAATTTAGAACATCATTTTTAAAAAAATATCAAAATTCTATAAATTGAACTTGCAGCATCCCTGGATCAATCTATCCCACCATCGCATCGACCAAGGGGCTCTTCCGGTGTTATCTCCTCATCCTCCAGGCCGGGCTCCTGAATTCGATCACCTCAAGTCATGGGGTGAAACCACTCCTTGCCCTAAAACCTCTTTGGAAGAAAGAGAAAAAAAGATCGGGAGAAAACAACAAAACATCAAGAAACAAAGCTGGTCATGTTTTTTGTGGTGTGGTGAGAACCAACAAATACTGTTGGCTGATCCCTCTTCTTGATTAGCAAAATATCACAATGTTCCCTGCTGACTTAGAGCCTTGGTTGCACGGGAACGTGTGTGCACGTATGCGAACCCATACAGTCACAAAAGTGAATCTACCATATGCATCTGGATGCAACAGCCATCGCCATCAAATACATTCTACATCATATATTATAGATAATAAATTATATACTGAATATAATATGATTATGCGTTATTTTTTGAAACTTATAAACTAAGTATATATATATATATTATATGAATCATATATAAAATGCCAAAAAAAAAATGAAATGTATTATTGTTTATATGTTAAATATTATATATCATGTGTTGTGTATTATTAACTATATATTATTTTAACTATATATATATATGTTATATGTTATATGTTGTATGTTATATGTTATACATTACTTTTAATATCATATAATATATTATACTAAATATCAAATGATATATGTAATATAAAATATCAATATTATGATATATATATATGTTATTTCAAATATATTATGTATATTAAATTATCTGTTAAAAAAATAAATATTAAACATTATATATGTTATATGTTAAATAAATTGTTCTATACATATATATATATGTTATATGTTCAAAGTTAAAGTCAATATGAAATAATATAACATATTATGAATTAAATGATATATATATATATATAAATAATATTGAAATAGCTCTTGTAAAATATGTTCAAGTATATATTAAGTATTGTGTACTATATGTTATATATATTATATACTATATATTATTATGTATTAAAGGTTTTATATTATATGTAATTTATTGTATGTTATCTATTAAATACTATTTGTTATATATCAAAAATTATATGCTGTATATTTTATGTTATATATATATATATCTTACTTACTAAATGTTAAATATGATATGTAATATATTATATGTCATATATATAGTACTATATGTTGTATATTATATGTTTTATATTATATACTATATGTTATATATCAAATGTAAAATATTAAATGTCATATTTATAATACTATATGTTACATATTTTATATTATATGTTATTTTGATATGTTAAAGATTTACTATATATTCTATACTATATGTGATACATAAAATGTGATTTATTAAATGTTATATTATTAAATGCTGTATGTTATATATACAAAATGTTATATATTAAATGTTGTATGTTATATGTTATATGTTAAATGCTAAACGTTATATATTATGTATGATATGTTGTATGTTATATGTCACATATTATATACTATGTGTTATACATTGTATATTATATTATATATATAATACATTATATTACACATTATATACCATATTCTATATATAATATGTGGTATGTTATATATTAAATGGTGTATAATATATGTCATATATCATATAAATTATATACTATATGCTATACATTATATATATATATATATATATATGTTGTATACTATATGCTATATATTAAATAATTTTGTGTGTGTACTTGTTTGTCAGTTTTGTACGGTGTCGCCAGTTTTCTGTGTCATCTGCAGCCATCATTCCATGCCACGGAGCCCAGGTGGGGGGCCAATGTGCCGGCCCCAGAAGCAATCAAATCCTTAGATTCAATGGCCATCGCGAGAGAAATCCACAGTTCTTGGAAGGGCAAGGGGGGCGGAAATCCCAAATGTGTGTTTTTGGTTCGAAACCCGGCTTGGGTTGAATTGGTCTGAAACGAACAGGATAACCAATGAATGCGAATAGAAACTGGATGATGCTTCAAAGTTTGAGGCTTATGAATCCCAGCAATAGAAACAATCAACTTCTCCTGGATCTGGTTTTAACAGGTAAAGCCGACTCAGGGATGACAAAGTCAAACCAATGATTGCCAGGTCATTTGGGCTGGTGATCTGGGCATCTTGGGGCTGCTTCTTGTAGTGTACATCTCCTTCCTCAAGACAGGGCCCCTGACATTCCAAACCACCAACCTGAACCAAGTGATGACTGCTGGACCACACCCCCACATTGAATATTTGTAGAGTCAGATATGGCAACAAGAAAACATGGTGTACCACGTGCTTTTGGTCTATAGGGGTCCGATCCAGGTGAAGGAACCGTTACATGAGTCGGAAAACCACGTGAAAAAATGGATACCGTAGAAATTGCAGACACCAGATTTTTCCATGCTGGGTTGCCAGAAAGTATATGAGCAGTGGATGGCAAAGAAGACTTGCCAAAGAGAAGTTGCAATTGGTTTCATCCCAGTTTAAGGCAATTGGATACATCTCTCAAAAATTTAAGAATTAGGACCCTGGATTACCTTCCACTCCAAAAGGGTCGGCTTAGAAAAAAAACTACATTGGATATTTCCCCTCAGAAAAAAAACATGGCTTAGGAAATCCCTGTCATCCAACCATAACATACACCCATACGCCCAAGTCCTTGCAATGTTTGCGTTTGACAGCTATTCCCAATCAAAACGCTCGCCACGACCCCTGTCCCGGCACAGACCTTGCAAAACCCCTTTCCCCATTGGAAACG
>Ga0126342_10011068_pt1 | contig 16125 bp, 14 predicted proteins | sample Cyp1metagenome_FD_92528 | JGI IMG/M metagenome (GOLD analysis project Ga0126342, IMG submission 92528) | Coral microbial communities from Lord Howe Island, Old Settlement Bay, Australia - Cyphastrea 1 metagenome | ecosystem: Host-associated > Invertebrates > Cnidaria > Coral ... | reverse complement strand
TGTATTGTATACATGTATGGTATGGTATGGTATGGTATTGTATACATGTATGGTATGGTATGGTATGGTATTGTATTGTATACATGTATGGTATGGTATGGTATTGTATACATGTATGGTATGGTATGGTATGGTATGGTATGGTATTGTATTGTATGTATTCTATGTATTGTATGTATGTATGGTATGGTATGGCATGGTATTGTATGTAATGTAATGTATGTAATGTATGTAATGTAATGTAATGTAGTGTAGTGTAGTGTAATGTAGTGTAGTGTAATGTAATGTAATGTATGTAATGTATGTATGTAGGTAGGTAGGTAGGTAGGCAGGCAGGTAGGTATGTATGTATGTATGCATGCATGTATGTATGGTATGGTATGGTATGGCATGGTATTGTATGTAATGTAATGTATGTAATGTATGTAATGTATGTAATGTAATGTAGTGTAGTGTAGTGTAGTGTAATGTAGTGTAGTGTAATGTATGTAATGTATGTATGTAGGTAGGTAGGTAGGTAGGCAGGCAGGTAGGTATGTATGTATGCATGCATGTATGTATGTATTGTATGTATTGTATGTATTGTATGTATTGTATGTATTGTATGTACTGTATGTAATGTAATGTAATGTATGTAACGTAATGTAATGTAATGTAATGTCATGTCATGTCATGTCATGTCATGTCTGTCTGTGTGTCTGTCTGTGTGTCTGTGTGTCTGTCTGTCTGCCTGTCTGCCTGCCTGCCTGGCTGTCTGTGTGTCTGTGTGTCTGTGTGTCTGTGTGTCTGTGTGTCTGTGTGTCTATGTGTCTGTGTGTCTGTCTGTGTGTCTGTGTGTCTGTGTGTCTGTGTGTGTGTCTGTGTGTCTGTGTGTCTGTGTGTCTATGTGTCTGTGTGTCTGTGTGTCTGTGTGTCTGTGTGTCTGTGTGTCTGTGTGTCTGTCTGTCTGTGTGTCCGTCTGTCCGTCTGTCCGTCTGTCCGTCTGTCCGTCTGTCCGTCTGTCCGTCTGTCCGTCTGTCCGTCTGTCCGTCTGTCCGTCTGTCCGTCTGTCTGTCTCTCTGTGTGTCTGTCTCTCTGTGTGTCTGTCTCTCTGTGTGTCTGTCTCTCTGTGTGTCTGTCTCTCTGTGTGTCTGTCTCTCTGTGTGTCTGTCTCTCTGTGTGTCTGTCTCTCTGTGCGTTTGTCTCTCTGTGTGTCTGTCTCTCTGTGTCTGTCTCTCTGCGTGTCTGTCTCTGTGTGTCTGTCTCTCTGTGTGTCTGTCTCTCTGTCTGTCTGTGTGTGTGTCTGTCTGTCTGTGTCTGTCTGTCTGTGTCTGTCTGTGTGTGTCTGTCTGTGTGTGTATGTCTGTGTGTGTGTATGTCTCTGTGTGTGTATGCATGTATATGTGTGTGTGTATGTGTGTGTATGTATGTATGTATGTATGTATGCATGGATGCATGTATGTATGTATGTATCTAGATTTATGCATCTTATATGCATTACTACTAAATAATAAATGTACATATTTAAATGCATTACTATTATATAATACATGTTATATGATGTGTTATGTCGATATATGCATATATTGCTACTGTTGTTCTGGTTTATCGTAGCAATATCAATGACCAGTTGCAATAGTTACTACCTGGATCCTTGAACGGTCACTTTTTCATGACACGATCACATCTAACTTAAACTTGGCATTGGATTGCTTTAAGGTGGATGTTTCAGGTTCCAGACGTTCCAGGTACATGGCATCCATTCCGTCAGCTGGGTGCAGGCACCGAACAGTAGGGCACCTTGCAGCGCGAGCAGCGCCAAGAGGAGGAGCTGGCACCACAGGCGATGCCTGGTAGCTGGAGAGTTTGGGTGCACGGGCCCAACACTTGGGTTTTGATATGTAAATGAACATGTGCCACATTTAATGCGTCTATTCATCTTATATTATGTAAATATATAAATATAAATTGTTACATTAGATCTATACGTATATATGCACATAATGCACACCTGCACAATGTAGTTATAAGGCATGCCTTTTTCGTAGTGCACTTGCATAGTCAAAGAGGAAGCCAAACTATGACCGGTAGAGGCCTGCTGTAGTACCTTGATGAATTTCCCAAGCAGCTAGCACCAGCAGAGCAATTGATTCAGGGATGCGAACAGTTCACCCGATTCTAAGGTGAGTTGTTCATGTGGCCACATCCAATAGTTCACGCCGTTTGAAGCATCAGCATTTTTGGCAAGATTGCAGGACGCTATCCGCTGTCCGAACTATCTTCCCAAATGTGCGATTGGCAAATTATACGCAGCCAAAAGGGACATGTGTTCTTTTTAACTATGTATGTATACTCAGCTGGCCTGTTGTGCTACTTCATAGATCTCCTCTCAGGTATGTCAAATTAATGCAAAACAAAATCTCCAGGAACTCTGCATGTGCACAACTTGCGGGGAAAAATTGTCTCACAAGATGTGAGTTCCCTTCATCGCTCTGGCTTATGTGAAACTAGATTGAAATTATTTGAACAAATATTGTATATTATATACTATTTTTACTATCAAATATTATATATTTCTAAACATTATTATGTGTTATTATATATATAATTATATAATATTGAATATTTTTAATAAATATTATTAAATATTATTGTGAAATCATTACATATTAATGAACAATATTATTATGTTATCATACATTACTATATTACATATTTTATTATATATCATCATAAATTACTACATATTATTAAATAATATTATATGTTATCATTGACATATATTAGTAAATCTTATTATATCATCATTGCTGTAATGCTTCCCATCCAGTTATAGCAACTCGCCCTGATGAAATCACCTCTGGTCAAGCTGCAGCACAACTCCTCCTGGCTCTCCCCAAACCAGGCCATGGCCGTCGTTCACGACCCATGGGTGACATGAAGATGGCTCCGCCCAAGCAATGAGGAAATCCCATGAGCAAAGCCTGAAATAGAATGAACATGAATGAGCCATAATTTCCCTTCAGCCATTCAAATGTTATATGTGTTTTAAAGTTTAACAATTATGAAACTGACTGATTATTCCTAAATATATAGATTTTGTAGTGGCAATGGCTATGGAAGCGATTTGTCTTGGGGGTCTCCCTTCGGCGAGACCTAATTGTTCCCCAAACAGTGTGGCCACACTGGGGGTTCTTACGGTAAGTGTTAAGGCCCGGTGTTCATTCGAGGTGGTATCGTGTCCCCGGCCGTCGCGTACGGCATTTCCCCTGTAAATTTCCACACAAAATTGGTCTTGTGAAATGTCCATGTGCATTTCGACTGCGCAGGCTTGCACAAAACGATGTTTTTGGAGGTGTCCCCGGCTATTTTTCCTCTAAATTCTCTAAATTTCAACACAACTTCCTCCTCCTCCCCATCCACATCCTCGTCTTCCTCTCATCCTCGTCATCAACACCATCCTCCTCCTCCTCCTCCTCCTCCTCATGATCATGATCGTCATCATCATCACCATCATCATCATCATCACCATCATCATCATCAACATTTACATTAACATCATCACCATATATCACCATCACCATCATCATCATCATCAACACCACCATCATCATCATCACCATCATCATCATCATCATCGTATCAACATCATCATCACCACCACCATCATCATCATCACCATCATCAACATCAACATCAACATCAACATCATCATCATCATCACCATCATCATCATCATCATCATCATCATATCAACCTCATCATCATCATCATCATCATCATCATCATCATCAATATCACCATCACCATCACCATCATCATCATCATCATCATCAACACCACCATCATCATCAACATTTACATTAACATCATCACCATCATCATCATCATCAACATCATCATCAACATTAACATCATCATCAACATTACCATCATCATCAACATTAACATCATCATCACCATCATCACCATCATAATTATCATCATCAGCATCATCATCAACATGAACATCATCATCAACATTAACATCATCATCAACATTAACATCATCATCATTATCATCATCAGCATCATCATCAACATGAACATCATCATCAACATTAACATCATCAACATTATGATGCAGGATGTTTTTACTCACCCCACACTGTTTGGGGTCTCTTGCCGGTTTTTTTTGTGTGTTGTTACATGGGGAAGGGAAATCCCCAGCATCAATTTTACGTCATGTTGAGTAGAGTGTTGAACCATGAAAACACCACTCGCAATTGCAAGCGCATTGGGCTAGCCTGGAAGAGCAATGTTAGGTCGTCACGTGAGTTTGGGTGATGATGTTCCTGTTGGAAAAGGTGTTTGCTTGGGTTCCAAGTAAAGTTTCCGAGGAGTCTGCAATCTTACGCCTTCATCTTGCACTTTGCGGCTTTCTCTTTACGGCTTGAATTGAAGGCAAAGCTTCGGTGGTGCTCTTATTGACTGCTTCAGCGAGTGTCTGTGGGTCAACATAGTGACGCATTTCTGGAACTTCTGGTGAACAATGTTGATGGACATTAAGTGAAACTAAATGAATTTAGTATCTGTACTATGTTGCTATACGACCTGTCAACCACTGGCGTAAGCAAATGACACAACGCCACAGCACCGTGATTTTCAGCGAAAATCGGGGCACGCCCTGCAGGACGCTCTGAAGCACAAGCTACTTGAGGAGACGGTTCTGCTGATGGCTCAGGGTATGTTCAGGACAAATAGTGTGCCAGTGAAGACAGCTGCGACTCTTCGATTTAATGCTCCATTGTTCTCGTATTAATAATTAATATATATATATATACCTTTATTTAGTGCCAATATCTGCTGTCAATTTCCCTTTAAATTTCAGCGCATGGAAAGACTATTCTTCTGTAGACGAAGGGTCCCGGTGTAACATTTTTTGCCCATACTGACCCCTGTGGAAGACTTCCAACAACGCCACAACAGGTAATTATGATGCAAACTTAAGATCAATGTGGGGCTGTCCTTTCTTTTCAGGCTCATCTTTCCTGGGCCATTGCATGCGACAACAAAGCTAACATTTGAGCAGCTAAATGCCCAAAACGTGCTCGGATGTGCTCTCTGGTTTCCGGGGCACAGCTTGCGTTTCGTGACCTACTTGCAATGTGCCGGGAATACAGTGGCAGCAAAACCAGCACCTACAAAATTCGTATGAACTTCACCCCTTCCAGATTCTGGCTGGACAGAACCAGAAACCTCTCCAACTTCAGAGCTCCTGATCCCATGCTGGTGAGACATACTCACACTCCTGGAAGGCCCCTCCAACAATGCTACCCTCAATGAAAATTACTATATATACATATATATAAAATATTATAAAATCACACTATATAACAAGAATAGTTCAGGATGTTCAGGATGCAGGCAAGGAGAGCATCCTGAATCCGTATGTCTTCCGACATCCAATTTTGTATTCCAATATCATCTTGGGTGGTTCATGCTGGTTGCATTTTTTTTTGCGGCTGGCAATTTCTCGTGTCTTCATCTAATCGCAAGGAGTTTAAAGGTCCAAGGTGTTTCTTGGTGAAATATCCCCAGTTTTGCTGATTACTTTCCAGCCGTTCATGTTGTGAAGATTGGCAATTGATTGGAGGACACCTCCCATGCTTCCAAGGTGGGGCTGCCATCAGTCAAGGTTGCCCAGCTCAGTCGTCTCTGTGCCTGCGGAAGCAAACTATCTTCCAGGACTTCCACGGGCCTATTCTGTAGCTGGGTCCATCTCAGTCCTATCTATTCCTACCTATCAAGGCACCTCCAATTGAATTCGGATCGTATCCCTTTGTCCGCCCCCTGTGGCCCCGAACCAGCCGGCTTTTCAACCTGCAGGATCTGAAAAAACACCATCGATGGAATGACCACTGAAGGGACATCAAACAGGCACAGAAAATCTGATGTTCTATTCATTTTGTAGCGGTTTGGCGCGGTTGGGATTGAATATGGTTGAATAATTGGGGATCTGAATGTTGTCTGTTCTGGATAGCCATGGCAATCCTTGCAGAAACTGTTCCCGATGTTGTCTGCTTCCATTAAAAGAGGAAGATATCCAGCAGGGCAAATAGCTTTGACAACACCACACCATCTCTTGAAATCATGGCGAGAATCTAGCACCTACTATCTGAACCGCGCCAATCCGCGCCATGCTCCCTCTGGAATATAGCTGGGTTCAAAGATCATCCACACAACACATCGCGTCGAATGTCTGCTGATGCGGCTGTCCTTATGCTCAACTTCCTTCAGCTTCGCATGCATCTCATGCACTTTGCTTTCCGCCTCCTGAGGCGCCATGGCGACGATGGGATACGATGGGTCACCAAGCGAGCAACCCCTGCAAACAATGGGCCATAGGCGGCGCATCCCATAGCCTGGCACAGCCTGGCGCCTTTAAAGTTGTTGCTGCCCCTCTGTCAACTCCCATAGGATTTGGCTTTGGATGGCTGGAGAATGCAGCCCCAAAGGACGGTCCGAGTGGGACCCAGATGGACCCAGTGCTTCTCCTTGTTCTCTTTCTCCATCTTCTTCCAGAGATCTGGCACCTTGGCCGCTCCACTGCTCCACTGCGCAACTTGACTCTCTGAGAGATCTTGGGCATCTTGGGCTAGACTAGGTTAGCACATGAAATAGCAAGTTTACTTGTTGCAAGATGGGCGAGTAATGGCTGCCAAAGGTGCTTACTCAGGGCATCATGACTTCAAACCGATTGAAAAAGGCTTGGCCACAAGTGGCAGGCTCTTTGCACGCAAAATCCGCAGCATCTAAGTTCACCACCACTTCTTCTTCATGTTCAGGCTTGCTTTGCGGTGCAGCTGCCTGTCATTGTTGCAGTGCTCAAGCCCGCATCACACCTTTTTCCTGTACGACTGTATGACACACTCGCATGTACACTCATTGGCAAGCATCATTGACTTTATCCAGGGCCACATCTGAGCCCTAGGGTTCCATCGGTATCTCCAACCTTGCAACCGCTCCTGCAATCTTGCACCATGAACCCATCCAAATCTCAGTGTGAGGTCAAAGTAACTGAGGCACTACAACACTTGGATGGCCAATACTGAAATTGAAAATCTTTCGATTTGACCTATGCCTACGCCATCCTATGCCCAAATGCCTTGAAATGCCCTTTCCAAAATTGCCTCTTCTTTGTGAATCTCCGCGTCGTCCATCCCGTCCAACCTCGACGCTGCAACATGCTGCAACTTCCCCACCCGAAACATCAACCCGCGCAGTCCAAAACCAGAACTTTCCCAATCTTCCCCACATCACTGAGCATCCCTGACACCGAGAACTGGCGGTCCGCAAAATCCGTCGCAGCACCTGTCGGTGGAGCCGCTGAGGGATGGGAAACCGACCAAATGGTAGGGTGAACGAACTGGTGAACTGCACCAATGTTATCTAATGCCACATTGCAGGAGCAAAACGCGGCATAAATGAACAATCCTTTGTGCCTTTGCCCGTCCAAAACTGTGCTGGAAGAGTCGGCTTGGTCAAACCAATCAGAAACAGTCTAATCTGGGGTGAGGTTGTGTGAGTCACATCCCAGTGCAAACATTGCAGAAAAGCCACAAGTATACTGCCCTGATCCCCTAGGACACACTAAGCCGAGTATGCTAATCCAAGAGCAAACACACATTTGAATCCATTTAAGTTATATAATGTAGATGCATTAAACGGAACTGAACCTTGGAACCTCTGGAACATCCGTTTCTGGCCAGTATCCTCCAGTAGGTACATTCATTACAGTTGATCCAAGTGGAGAGAAGCCTCTCCCAAACTCCAACACCAATTGGCTAATGTGGCCAAATCATGCCAAATCCACCTGAAAGAAATCCACCAACCCAAACGGAAGAAAAACGGATCCAGTTGATCCATTTCCTCACCAACTTCAGACCCAAGGCAAGGGGTTTGGACCACTTTTCTACTATTTTTCTACTGGGTTTCCACGCCAGTCTGCCGGAAGCTTGCGACCTTGGTCCGTGGCATTCGCGGTTGGATGCCAAGGCCCGGCATGTCATCGAAATAGTTTAATCACCTGCACGTCCAAATTTGTTTTGGTGGGGTAGTCAGCTTATTCCCCAATCCCAGGATCCATGATAATCTATGAAGAGCCAAAAAAATCTGAAGCCACAAGACTTGAACCCAGCAAGTCAGCAAAGGCTGCAGCATTGCTCTCATGAGCCGCTGAATGTCTCTCAGCTTGTCGCCTGAGCTGAAGAGCCGGTATAACTCCAAAATGTGGCAGCGAAGAGCCCGCAAATTTTGGTCGTCGTCAGTGGGGCAAACAAGTTTGAGCGAATCCTACCTGCTGTTTCAGGCTGTGAACGTCGTCGCCGATGATGGAAGAATTCATTGAGAACTCGCTAACAAATTGAGGGGACAAGGGTTATAAGTTATATTAAGTTATGATTATTCCATGTGTAATTCCTTCAATTTAAGATCATTTTATCGACCCATGGAGGTTGTCCCTTCTACACATCCCCACGAAAAACTCTTGCAGTCTTTCTCAGGTCACAACTCACGTGGAGGCGGTGCAAATGTCATGCCACCAGCCTGGCAAAAAGGGATCTGCCAGGTGGGTTCCCCAAAAAACATCTCCCAAAATATCCCAAATATATCCCAACTTTTAATCATGATTACACCAAAAGTGCACTAGTTAGGGTGTAGTCATCATTGATGATCCTGATTTTATCCACCTTTTTTGTGGGGCCTTCTGGCATCGCATGTGCCCCGCACATCTACCAACTTGATCTTGCAGCCGTGGGGCCTTGCTTGGCAACTTGTTGTGCTCGTAGGCCTCAGGGCAGCATGATAAGAAATGGCTGGGGAAATAGCAATGTCTAGTCATCCTCCAAGGATCTCCGGAAGCAAAAGCAAACCCCAATTGTCATGTTTCTTTGTCCGGCTTGCGAAACCGTGCCGAACCTTTCTTTTCGATGTCGTACGGCAGTCCAAACTGCAGCTGAGATGCATTTAATCTTATCTTCTCCGCCTGCGCTTTTCTTTGCGCTTCAGCCTCAGGCAATGGAACTGTGCAGACTGCAGCGGCAACATTCTGGCGCCCATTTACTTTAGCAATTTGCACTGGTTGACGGCAGCCATAAGAATTTGGATGTGCTAGTAGGATGACATATGTAGGCTGAACGTGTCGTTGCCGTGTCAAAAGAGCGAGGCATACACACACACACACACGCACGCACACTGTATCAGTGCTCAAAAATTGGCTCAAATTGGTGCCGGTACGAATTTGGCGAAAAAATGCAACAATGTAGAGAGCAAAATAACAAAATAAGGCCATATAAGGCCCACAAATAGCTGATGATGCGCGTCTTCATAACAGGCTCCACACTTCCGCCCAAGGGTCTCCGACCAGCGCAGCATCTGCCGCAAGCTTTTGCTGTTGCTGCGCGGGGTTCACTGGAGCACTTTTGGCCTCGTATGGAGAACTTGCTGGAGACAGTCCCAACATCATCAAGATGGAAAACTCCTCGTACATGAAACAATGCCTATCCGTTTATCTGTATATATCGTATCGTCGTATCTTCTCTCTTCTATTGCCTTGTCTACCTGTATTTTTTCTATGATAAATGATGGGAGAAATGAGGGGAACATATGGTGCAAATGGGAAATGAATGGAGATGATGCGAAATGATAGGAAAATCTGGGAAGTACAAACAAACCCATGGCTCGTTCCCAACCACTAGCCAGCCCAAACCAAGTGATGGGTTGCAGCATCCGCCCACAATCACTGAGATGTCCCACAGCGGCCTGTGCCGTCGCTGACCGAAGTATGTTCAAACCAGACTGGGTGGGCTTCGATCCCGTGTTTACACTTGGCCAAGCCCTACTGTATGTCAACAAAAATAATTACAACCAAAAGCTTTCAAAGACTTTGTCCGCAAACTCTTGTGACATTCTCCAACTTCATCCACTGAGCAATCGGTTCTATGTCTCTCCATATGAGTGTTTCGCCCAAAAATATGGTCGGTTCAACTTTGGCATCTGGCCATGTACAGATTTCCAATGAAAAGTTGCAGATTTGATGCCAAGCACTCCCATTACGTATGGTGCTAAATGGCTGGCTGGCATCAAATTGGTCGCCTGGTAGCAATCACTGATAGCGTGAGCAAACCACCTTAATCTCCTGCCGGCTCCCAAGCCTCCTCTCGCAAGTGCTCTGCCCCATACTTCTCCAGCTTTTCTCGCCAAGCTCTGGTGTATTCATCCACTGCCTAGACGTGGATGACCGAAACGCGTCCCACAAATCACAGAGGTTGATGAATGTGTGTGGAAGATCACCAATGATGGATATGTAGACAGCTAGACAATGATTTTCCAAAGTCCGCTGCGCTGTGCTCATTATGTGCCCGGTGGCCTACAGTAAGTTTCAAATAATGGCAAACTTGCAATCTGTTTTGGAATTTATTTCAGTGCCAAGCACCTCTCTCATATCACTCCGCATGGGCATGTCCCCGAATTCCCCACACTCACCATTCTGTTCTATGCTTTGGACATCTTTGGACCATAAACCTTTGGGGCATCCGACTGCCGGCTCACCACGCTGCACGGCAGTATAACCTTTTTCCTGCAGGGTGCCAAAAGTGCCACACGACGCAACAAGCGTCTTGAGGCTTGGTGAGTTGAGCATGTCATGGTCCAATGAGTGAGGAAATACCCAAAAGTATCCAAAAGTGATGGCCTTTGCCCTTTGCTGGCCAAAAACCACTCACATATCAAACCAATCTGTGGCACATTCTCCGTGACTGGAGGCTGTTACTCCCTGATGTCCTACCTCCTTTTCTTCTTTCTCCGCCCGCTCTCGCTCTTCTCTTTCGATCCGGGCCTCAGTTTACAATGTGCCCAGGGTGGATGTTGAGGCATTCCTGTTTTTGGAGGCACCTGCCATCTTGGAAGGAAAGTATGTGGTTGAATTTGTACACACTTTCACTAGATTCGCCCCAACTGCTGAAATGCACGCAGTCCCAAAGCTGCTACAATTGTCGACAAGCGACGATGGCCAATTTTCTCTGCTGCGTCAGGAACTCTCGACGATCTGGATCAACCGCATTCTGCTGGCGGTATTGCTCCTGCACTGACGGATCTACTGTAATGATTGCAATGGTACTGCCATGAGCACGGCTCCGTTCGACGTCATCGAAGCAGGATCTATGAATAAAATACAGCGACAAAGAAATCTACAAGTGAGAAGACGGGAGCACATGCTAAAAATTAGCTGGATGCAAATCAGGACGGACAAGGATTGAAGAGCGATGATATCAGCAAAAACATGACAACACCTATATAACAACATTGGAAAAGCGGACGCACACTCGTACGCACGCAAAGAGGATCAAAGAGGCATAGAGTATGAAATACAACAACCCTCAAACTCCTGGAGGTAGTCCCGCTTCGCTTGTTGCAAAGCCTGGCGGTCACGTACCACCACATGAAGTGCAACAAAAACATCCAAGCCTTTTTCAGCTGCATTGGGTAGTACAGGTGATTTACCGTGATTTACCATGTGTATTTCCATGATGTGTTGTTTATTGTTTTTTTGTTAATATTTACCATGATTTACCACGAGTTAATCCTTATTAACAATGTTTTAGCTATTGTATGCGACATGTCATATTAATCCCATCCCCCTAATATTAAACACCACCTAAATGGCCTCAATTATGTGGAAAATCCCTAGTGAACCATGGTTTCTGGTGTTTAATACTAGGGGGGAAGGGATTTTGATGATTTAATTATGATTTATGATGATCCCTCTGTACCCATCTGTACCCAACATTCAGTCCCCTGCGTGGCCCGGGGGCTCTGTGGCCTGCAAACCACCTTCTGCCCATGCTGCGCTGGCTTTGCGCTCCTGGTTTTTGGGGAGTTTCGTCTGTCGCTGATCCCTTCATGGTGGTTGGTTAAGAACGGGTTGAACAGCCACTGCTCTTAAATGCTTTACGTCTTGATGTCCCTTCAAGGTCCAAGATCTATACCTCTTCCTCTCAAGACATGAGATCTATACTAATCATTGCTCATCTACGTGACAGTTCTATGACTATAAATGGGACATGTGCCGATTTATGTGCGCACATGTACCACACATTTTTCCCAGCAAATTGGAATCACAACTCATCCTCACATTGTCACAACTCGCCTTACATATTTGGGCGCCTATGGTCACCTTCTCCAACAGCCCATTCCCCCGGGCGCTCCACAGGGAAGACCGGCCGCTCGTCCAGGTACCGAAGCCTCGGGGAGAGGCTTGGCTGACTCCAAGACGCAGGCTGAAAGGATTGGATCATGACTGGATCATGATGGATCGTGTCACCAAATGAAACTTACGTACAAAAAAGTATCAAAAAGTATCAACATTCAATGATCTGAACTTGCAGTTGTGGAAAGATCTTTCTTGGCATCACTGTGCATCATAGACTTATATAGACTTGGGCTTGACAGGATCTTGGCCGAACTTGCCCCAGCTACCTGCCCCAGCTTTTCACCCTGGTCCAAGATCGCATGATGGACGGTACCTGCACGCGTCTGTGTGAAACAAGACCCGGGCAACTGTTGTTGCTCAGATTTTGGGGATGTCCGGCTGATAGTAGCCTGAATAGTTCATCCTGGTCCTCCGGCATGCTGAAGAAAGGAGGCTATCCCTCAAATATGTGTTTTGGTATGTTGTGGTGGTGGGTTTTAGGAGTGTTGAGAGACCAGGTTTACAAATAAACTGCCAAATATCTGCAAAAAATCATTACAAACAAGAACACCCAGGACAAAAGGCAAAGAATATCAAGAATATCCAAGAATGAGATTTGCACACTGTTCTCTGGCTGCAGCTTGGAGTCTGTTCACCACGCTCTCCACCCCCGCAGGCCCGTACATAATCTGAGTGCCATTTTTCTGGCAACAGTTGCTGGATGGGCACCTCGATAAACTCCGGCTCGGGATGGTCCAAGGCTTTATCCTCAGCTACCGATTTTTCAGTGACTAGCGGCTAGGACATGTCTAACAGATAACAATGTGAGAATGATGTGCATTTCTGACAATGAAAAACACTTCCCATGTCACGGTGTGCGCGTGGATGTATGCATCCCTCTTGTGCATATCTGCGTGGCTTATCATTTCACAATGTGATAGGTTCTGCATCAACAATATCAATGATTTCTTTCATGCTACAAGATCTACGAATGCATTTTGTTGCCGTTATCATTTGTTTCCGGTGTTCAAACGGGATGATTCTTGTTGACATGGCAACCAGGCTCCCTCTACACAAAAATAAAACTAGATGTACCTTTGCATCAGGCATCTCGCACTGTTATTTCTTGAAATCAAAACATACCAAAAATAACGGGCAAAATCCAAAGCCTCAAAACAGGAAGCTTCAGGCAATTGATATGGGCAAATCAGTTTGCACTGGGACGCCTGTTAGGCTGTTCATAAGAGTATGCCTTTCACAGTGTCATTTATTTAGGATATGTTAACGAGCTGGTCACTGATACAAAATACGTCGAAATCCATTTTTTGATGCTGTCATTCACAGTCATGCTCATACCATACCTGATATTTGGATATATTTGGTTGATAAATCTATCTATCTGTCTGTCTGCCTGCCTGCCTGGCTGCCTGTCTCTCTATATCTATCTATATCTTATACATATCTTATCTTATCTATGTATCTATGTATCTATGTATCTATGTATCTATCGAATTATATATCCATTCACATGTCCATGACCTCTTGGGGCAAGACTCAAAGGTATCAATTTCTGGAAATCTCTTCGCCTGCGTCTGTTGAAAGTCCCCCTTGGGATCCATGGCCTCATCTGGTGGGCCACGACACCTGGGCGGCTGAGTCTCCCATCAATCCCCATCAATCCCCATCAATCCCCATCAATCCCCATCAATCCCCATCAATCCCCATCAACCTTAGGCAAGCAGGGGGGATTGATGGGGATTGATGGGGATTGATGGGGATTGAACCGGCCCCAACATTACCATTCAAATCATTCCATGAGTTCCGATTTTCAGCATCTCTGGTGACTCTGGTGCCACCCAGCAGCACCACAATGTGGTTCTCCCGCCAGCGGTGCACTTCGCAGCGCCACCGCGACTGCTGCGTCCCAGCCACCTGCAGCGGATGCCGCCGAGGCCGCCAGGGTCCATCTGCCTCGTCGGGATCCAACGTGCCTCCTGGAGCCGTGGGAGCAATGCCAGATTGGCCATATTGGATGCCTCCGCGACGAATATCCAAAATGGCTGTCTCCAATAATATGGCTCAACATGGAAATGGATGATAAACAAATATAAACAGATATAAAAAGACTTTTTAACAACAAATTTGGGGGTACCTTTACCTTTAAACAAATCCATGTGGTTGGCCAATCTTCCAGTTCACCATCTCAACCATTCTCAACCCCCAATCCCTTGCCTGGAACTGACTCAGCAACTGGATGTTGCCCCAAAACCACTTGGCTCCACTGACGACCTGTAGTCTGACCCAGGGTGCGAAAGTAGGCAAACTTCCCCACCAGTGCATGTTGCAGCCGCGCACGACGTTCCCTGCAACTGTCGGCTTCACAGATGTCCCGCAGCTCCGTAGCTCCCAGCATTTTGGAATCCTCGTCCTGGTGGAGCCGGGGAGGTTTCCCTGGATATTGGCGATTTGCTTCTTGCCAAATCGGCCAAATGGGCATGAAAGGTATGTTATGGCATTTCGCCTGGGGTTGATTGGCCAGTGCTCGCCGTAATTATATATATATATACGATTATACAAATTATATTGATTGTATTTAATTATGCATGTTACATCCCGATTCTTATCTTGGTCGCCGTGGTCCCATAGGTCGAAGCGTGTATCTTCTTCTCATTATGATATGATGTTGCAATTCCAACTGCCCAGGTGTAACCAGGTTGTTGGGCGTAGCCCAATCTGCAATGAGATGTAACTGGCCCGACGGAACATGAATTCAACTTAAGTTTGCAGGGTCATCAAGTAGCTACAACAACATCGGAATCGGAACAGCTTTACAGATTATACACAAGCGACTTAAACAGACTGGCGACAAAATAGAGACGTTCTGCCAAAGTGGCCTCTTCAGAAGCCCTCGGAATGTCAGTCTGCTGTCCATCCATCAGCTCTTCTGCAAAAGCTTCTCTGGGATCGGGCATAGCATCAGTCAGTGGTCCACTGGCATAGACTCCAGTGATTGCCAGCGGATGTGTCACCAGAAAGAGATAATCGTCCGTGTCAAACATGGAAAAGTTAAAGTTTGGAAATCTACGATTGGAATTCTGGTACTTCTGACCAGTCCAGACCTGAACTGCAGCTCAACCAGTGTCACGCTGGTCTCTGAAACATGGAAATATATGGAAATCCAGTCACCCGGGCGCAAAAAAAACACAAAATCAAACATGAACATAGACATAAAATATAATAAAATGACATAAATATACCAAAATCAGAAGAGCCACATATTCCTCCCGATTTCGGAGGAAGTCCCTGTCGCTAATGTCTTCGTGCTTCCAACTGACTTTCGTCCACATGGCCTGGCAGTTTTCCGCGCACCCGGATGAAATCTCAAACAAACATCTGCCTTGTATGACAGTGGGTGCTGCCAGCCATACACACACAAAGATATATATATATACTTGAAGGTCCACACCGTTTAGTAAATGGATAGCACAGATATGGCATTTACTATTTGTGCTAAGACTGGTTATAAGTATGGTTATATTTTGGCTATTTGAGTTATAAGTGATCTATGTGGTATATATGATTTGACCAACTTACTAACTGGTGCTGTTCAAATAGTATGTGGTGTATTTGATTAGCTGAGTTACGAATCTAGATACCGGGGTTATTAAGTTTTAAACTCTAAGTTGACTAACTGAGTTAGCCCACTTATGAGATGTTTTTATTTTTTTTTGTGATATATATATAACCTCAGATTATACAACAAGAACCCCATTCCCAGCGTATGAAAACAACCTTTTTTTTTAAAACCATCTATCAACTTGCCAAAGCCTCGGCAAGGGAGGCAAATCAGGTGACCGGTCGCCAGCTTCTACAGCAGAGGTGCCATCCCCCCACCCGGCTGCGCCAGGGGTTTGGAG
>Ga0126342_10011067_pt1 | contig 16126 bp, 11 predicted proteins | sample Cyp1metagenome_FD_92528 | JGI IMG/M metagenome (GOLD analysis project Ga0126342, IMG submission 92528) | Coral microbial communities from Lord Howe Island, Old Settlement Bay, Australia - Cyphastrea 1 metagenome | ecosystem: Host-associated > Invertebrates > Cnidaria > Coral ... | reverse complement strand
TCCAGGGTCCCTCAAATTCTTAACGTGCTATGTGTTTGGTATAGCTGAAAATATATAGCCCATCTTGGAACCGAGCCCCTCAAATTCTTATACAGTGAATTCTTGTACAATACTCAAGCTGTATTTGTTGCGTTTGTTGGTTCGGTTCATTTCCCTTTTGTTTGTGAAACACTTGCTGACCAAGGTGAATGAGGCTCTAATTTGGCAATCCATTTTTCAATATGAATAATATGAGGATAGCTTACAAACCTCATGAGGATTCGGCATTGTAAGCAGTGGAGAAACAGTTGCACATATGCTGCAGAAAGGATATGTTTGATCTCATGTATGTTTCGAAATTAGACTTTTTGGTGCAGTAGTAACATCCTTCATCAACATGTTAGGTTTTCTCATTCTTCACATCTCCATCCTCCCTCGGATCCCTCAGTCAGTGTGTTGCAGGTTTTTGATCTGCGGAAGCTTTGGCGGACGGACTATTGGGGCCTGGAGATGTTCGACCCAGACACCTGGACCCACAAGTCCTTCCGGCCCTTCACCACACCTGGGACTCCCTGCCACTCCCTGGGACCCCGTGAAAGGATGGCAAGTGGAGTGACCGCTGGTGGTTGAGTAGTTGGGGGGTTTTACTACCCGTATACCATCCCTTACAGTACCCAATATAATGTATACTGTATACTATACTATAGATATACTATAGATAGTGTGTGTGATAGTTCCCAATCCATGAGCTGGGAATGTCTCATGTTTCGCGCTGGATTCTTGTTGATCATCAAATTCTTACCCAGCTACCGGCTCTGTCGGAGTCATGTTCAAGGCTCAAGGTGCAAAAAGTGAAATTCAGAGTCTTCAGAGTATCACATATTTTTAACTGACGGCATACCGCGAAATTTCCTTCCGGCCCGTTCGGCCGGCCATAAAATAAGGTCTTGACTTTTCGATGGAACTATCTCTGGCATGGCTTCAACAGCAGTGGTTTCCATGTCACCAACGGCCTGCTCCACGGCCTTTGCTCCCTCCAGCTGGCCCTTTGGGTCCATCGAGTGCTGCGTCTCCCGGCGCCTTGGGCCGGGCTGGTGGCCGCACTCTTTGCAGTGCACCCGGTGCATAGCGAGAGCATTTGCTACGTGGTTTGGCGAAACGAGGATGCTATCGATTTTGATCCGGGTTTGGGGGATGTCCAAAAAATAACCAAAAAAAACATCAAGATAGAAATAAATCACCCACATTCAACAACAATGTAATTATTATTAATGGAGGGTTATTTTTTGGTGGATTGTTTTGTTTTTATTTTTGTTGTTTTCCAGCCTGGCTTTTGTGGCTTCCGTGGCTTTTGTGTGTGTGTGGCTTTTGTGGCTTTACCATGCTTTACCCATCTATCTATCTGTCTATCTAATCTATCTATCTAATCTAATCTAATCTAGTCTAATCTAATCTAATCTAATCTAGTCTAGTCTAGTCTAATCTATCTAATCTATCTTATCAATCGATCCATCCATCCATCCACCCATCTATCAATCTATCTATCTCTATGTACACACCTTGTATCCCTACATGTACCTTAATCCAACCCTCAACAGATTTTAAATAGAGCCTAAACCAACACTAAATAGCCCTAAATAACACCAAATAAACCCTAAACCAAACCTAAATAGACCTTAAATAGACCTTAAATAAACCTTGAACCAACCCTAAAGAAACCTTAAACCAAGCCGAGACAACCAACCCTAAATAGACCCTAAACCAACTTTAAGTAAACCCTAAACCAACCCTAAATAAACCTTAAACCAACCCTAAATTACCCTAAACAAACCCTAAACCAAGCCTAAATAAACCCTAAACCAACCCTAAACCAATCCTAAATGGTCTAAATGACCCTAAACCAACCCTAAATAAACCCTAAACCAACCAACACCATGATAGCATCCAATCCACTATTTAGACCCAACACGGTTGTGCTTCAACAATCGATGAACAGTGCAAATGGCAAATCTTTGCTCCAACATTCAGCAAAGTAGCAAATAGCAAGGAAAAGTGCCCCAGACTGAAAAACAAAAAAAATCTGCACCCATTATCAATTGCTGGTGTTTTTTCCTCATGAACATAAAAGCAATCATTGGTTTTTTCATGGCAGTTTGGCTCCTCAAAATGTCGAGTGGGCAAGAAACGAGCTTCACCGTTGGACGTGTTGGAACACCTGGATCATGTAGAGGTCCCACATATTTTGTGCAGAGGGTTACGCCCGTTGCTTGCATGGGCATGTGAACATAACCATGTGTGTGTGTGTGTTCGTTTGTACTAAAGTTACTAAAGGTATGACATATGTTTAGCAATCCATGAGCACTTGGTCAGTGAACATATCAAACCCTATGATATTTGGAATAGCTGCGGTGCTCTACAGTACCGGCACTGCCGTAAACTTCCAATACTTCCAATATGCCAAGGAAAAGAATTTGGGTTTTGTGCCAAATTGTAGGATCCTTGAAGGTCTTGGTGATCCCACTGCAGGTGGTTGGAAGAGCAGATATTCTTTGCGCACAGGCTGCGTTGGGAAAGGACATTGGGGCAGACCCTCTTTTGTTTTGAAACGACTGTTCGGTTTATCAAAACGAGGAGTTACCAGTTTTTTGAAGAGTCATGCGTCATGATGTCCCATCGTTTTCACACAGGACTTGTCATGATGACGTTCAAAAGTTACAGGATGAAGGTTTTCGACTTGTCAGTATTATGCACTAATTGATCAACAAGATATACTATTTCTGAGTTTATACATTGGAAATTGATAAGTTGATTGGTCCCAATTGGTTTCCAAATTTAACATATATACTCAATTCATCTCAATTCCCCACACCATTTCTGAAGTTTACACCCAAACATACCAAAACCTAAGTTCATCATAGTTACAGTTGATCATCGTTGATCCCAAAGTTTTGCCATTGAACTTCTCCACATTTTCGGTGCCAGGTACTCCTAGTGGCCTTGCACTTCTACAGCTCGGTGCTCGTTAGGCCCACGTCCTCCGTGGCCGGAATCGTTGCGGTGCTGCTGAGCTGTGCCCTGATCGTCCCATGGCGTGACGCTGGAAATCCACAGCTGGGGAATCTGTTTGATGTGTTGATATGTGTTGTTTATGGGATTATACCATCATATTAACCATTATATTGTCTATTAACCATCATATTAACCATTAATAGACAATATAATGGTTGTTTATGTGTTGTTTATGGGGTTATAAATTAGCCTCAGCCATTCTGAATCCGCAGGGTGGGATCATCATACCACCATTTTTAATGGGTACCCTCTGGTAAATTAACTTGTTGACCCTGAAAATCACCCATTGAAAAAATGGAAACTAGTCTTCCAAGCCCGATGACTGCCAGGGTCTATGTTAATTTACCAGAGAGTAGTAGTTAAGCAACTTAGCGAACCATTTTTGGCACCACCTTGTAGACTTGTTGTTTCTGGGAATGTCGTGTTTTATATTAGTCTTACATTTTTTCTGGGCCATCAAATGAAAGATGATGGGTTGCTGCCGGAATCTGAAAACTTACGGTGAACAATGGGAAACTGTGAGTTTGGGTAGTTTGGGAATGGAATTTTCTAGGAGAATCCATAAATGGGAGAGTTTACAATCATTCATTACAATTTGAACGCCATCGAAACTTGGGATTTGATTGATTGATGTGGTAAACCCTGGCTGCCATAAACAACTCTCAGTTAGGGGTTGTAATACCCCCCCCATTTATGGTCATAATTCAGATGGTTTATGGCATTGGGGTTGTTACTGTGTTTTGACCATTAAAACTGGGGCACATCAACGAAAAATCTAGGTGTATTCATTGGTGGTTTCTCAACCATTCATGGCGGTCATAGGTGGATGATATAACCACAAAAAATGGTTACAAGGGGAAGCAGCAGAATGTAGTGAACTAAGTATCGAGAGTCTGGACAGCATGGGTCAACCCAAGTTTGCAAGCAAAAAATTGGGTGAACCATGGTGAACCAAGAGATTGGGCTACTGAGTCTGCTGATCATTCCAAAAATGAACCATCAGCCGAAGGCCTACCTCATGAAATCTTGATCCATACCATACCCCATATGCGATGGGTGAGAACCTATATGATGTATTTAGAATGTGAATCCGTGGGTGAGCACACATGTACTAGCTATTTATTACAGCTTCTTTTCCACTTTGTCTAGCAGCTTTTATTCAGCACTATCCAGCAGTTTCATCACGACTCCAGATATCATCACCATAGATTCGTGCTGGTTATCGCTGGTTGAGTCACTAATATTTAACAAAGGTGTGACCTCCTTTTTCAAAAACCAATGGATTGATAAATGGTATCTAAGTTCCCTTCCATTTTTCAAGGACATCATTGATTACCCCTGTGTGATTGTTGGTTGTTGGGAAGATCATCACCCATCCCCATCGGGCTCCTTTGCGGGGTGCCATCGAAACCACGGGAAGCGAAAGGAGTTTCTTTTGTGCGGGCGTTGCGGGGCCCTTTTTGTTGGACATGTCCCCATCGAGGTACCAAAAAGACCTCGATCGAACTGATCGAACCCGAAAATCCGCGTGAAATGTATCGGATCGGGTTTCGATCAGCGGTCCGTGAAGATGATGACCGAATCCCATCTGAGGGATTCACAAGGCCCCCATGTGGTTGATGTTAGGTTTCACATCATGAGCCCCCACATTGCATAGCAGGCGTTCCTTTAAATGGGATGGCCCAAGAGGGTCCACAGCCCAAGGTGGTCGCAGGTCTCTGTAAAGAGACAGGCTTCACCTTCTTCGGATTGCCGCTTGGGGCATATCACCTGCATGGGGGGTGTGAAAACCCTTTTTACTTTCCTTAGATGTTGAGTTGACCACCTGGTAATGATAGTGGTCGATGATGTCATGTGTCACTGGACCTGTTGATGTCCTGTTTCAAAGCTGTTTTCGTCTTGCGATCGAAATCACCGGATGATGATCCTTCCACCCCTGCCCAGGTTGGTGATTTGGGAGGTGCTTCACCTAACTCGCTCCGCATGCAGAAACTGTGTGTCCTTCCTGCGAATTGCCCTGCTGCTTCTGTTGGGTGCCAGCGCCTGTGCTTGCAGGGTTTGGTACACGTCTGGCACGCAGATTGCTCGCATGGACCCCTACAGCAACCCCATTGCGGGCGTGGAAGATCCATTGGTTCGGGCGATGTCCTATGCCTTGGTGCATGGAATGCGCCTCGCCGTTGAACCCACGGATTTCACTGCCCCCGAGTTTGAAATCACACCTGTACTACTGCTGCTGCAACAATCTGTAACACATGTTTTCTTTAGCTCGTGGTTATTTGTGGTTTAATTTAAGGTCTCTGGATGACCCAAAGAACAGAACTGTCTTTGTTGTGCTACTGGGTCCCGAGAAAAAGTTACATGCCTATCATGCCATCGTGCCGTAAACCAATGTTGATATTGGCCGACTTGATGGGAGCGATGCACACTTGCTGGAAGAAACCAGGTACATCAAACTCTTGTTGTGGCCCCTCTTCCTTTGCTACGACTACTCCATGGATGCCGTTCCCTTGGTGGAATCGTTGACGGATGCGAGGCCGGGCACAACTCATGCAATGGGTTGGATGTTTTCAACTGTGGCCATGGATGAAAGACTGCACACCCTGGTGAACATCCTGTTTATATAATTTTATAATATTATATATATACACAATTTATGTTATATATATTATATATATATATATAAATTATATATATGTGTGTGTGTCTGTGTGTGTATTGATTTTATTGGGAATCAGTTGCTCATCCTAAAAGTGGCCCCCGGTGTAGCCAGACCCCATTTGTTTTCCCTCCCCGGCAAGATGAAGCCAGGCTTCTGTTGCCGCTTTCTGCCTACTTGGCCGTCGTCCTTGCCTCCTGCAACTCAGTGAAGCTTAGCCACTGGCTGTGGGGCTTTTGCACTCAAATGTGCACACGCATCTCATGACTTACACTATACTAGTGACTAATATGTGGTTTTGTTTGAAAAATACGTTACCCAAAAGAATGATGTCTAACTGTCTAAACATCATTTTCCCATATTTTCCCTACTAAATCGATTTTTTTTGTGTTCCCATTTTCAGACACCGCCATCTCCACCACAACCAGGCCATGCACTCCAGCGCTTGCGGAGTGCCAAGGGCAGTGCTGCCACTGGAAGAGCAGAGGGTGCCATTTTGGGCCTGGCCATGTTCCTACTGAGTTTCGTGGAAATCCTGGCTGATCAATGTTGATCAATGTTGATCCAGGTTTGGGGCAGGGATGTTTTGGGGTTTGGGCTGTGAAAAGTTTTTCAATACAGTACTAAAGGATACTAAATAGTTTCTTGGTGTTTACTGCATCGAGATTCCCGGGGAGAGATCATATTGAGACGATCATGTGGCGCAGGGTTTCCAGCGCTCAGGTTTTCTACCCATGACCAACATCCTCTTCCCCATTGGGCGACTTGGCGCTGCAAAACCCCAAAAAAAAAAACGGCGGGAGCCCATGCCTCCATGACAGCACGCATAGATTACCGGTCACATTTATTGTGACTCAAAATATTCTGATAGATCATTCTAGGTCCTGAATTCTCAAATGGACATAGATTCATGTGCAGATACAGGTGTAGATACCATTAATTACCATTCGTTTTCGGATGTGTATAGATTTGTTTGGTTCCATCTCCCCCGCAAAAAAAAAAATCAGCAACATCCTGCCAGAACCTTGGTGGCTGAACGCTTGCTCTACATCCCATCGCTGGGTTTCCTACTCCTCCTGGTCTGCTTCCTCCGCGACGCTGGAGGAAGCGCTATATGCGGCACGACCTTCCGCGCCGCGGCCACTGGGCACCCTACAAGTTACCCTGTACCATATAAAGATACATAGATGAGGCAAATATACATATATATATATACATATCTATACAGTATAATAATAATAATAATATATACATACATGAGGCAAATAGACAAGTAAATACTACCTGGGTACTGTAGATAGATAAAATATGATAAAATGTATCAAAATTGTCAGAAAACAACATCATACGGTATGTCTATTGCGTTCTCCGGGCGCAGCAAGGTGATATGGACGGCTGCTCTGGGTTTGGTGGGCTTTTGGTGGTGGCTATGCTACTCCAGGGTCGCTGACTGGAAAACGGTGGAGCAGATCACGCTGGTGGATGGATTGAAGCAATTGAGGTCCTCGAGGACACAGTTTAACCTGGCCAATCTCTATTTGCAGTCCCAAAGATCCTGAAGTTGCAGTGAGCGGGTTCCGGTCATGTTACTTATTTCATGTTATTTCGGTATGTTAATAAAATATACCCAAGTTTGAAGCGCGTGGGGTTTGTGTCTCCAATAGGATACTTCCCAAGTCTGCTTCCTTGATTGTGTTCTTTTAAGTGGGAAAAAATGAAAAAATAACCGTGATATCCATTGATGGTTTGATGATTCTTAAATCGCAATTTATTGATGGTTTATAATTACATTACTCAATCCCGATTTATACTGTAAGCTGTTAATTGATGTAAACCACAATTTTTATTGTTGCTGGATTTCTGGTGATGAAGACGGTTCAACCACATCAAATCTCTATGTGTCATGCTTAAAACCACCGTGGCTTATTGATTCGTAAATTCATCCTTGATGTACTTCACTATCAACTCCACATTTCTTCATGGTGAAATATATACTCTATATATATATACAATATATACATGTGTGTATGTATGTGATGGAAATTCCCATTTCAGCCATGTTTTCATATATTTTTCCCTGGGATTTCGGGTCCAAAAACCCGGGAGATCAGGAATGGATGAAGCTTTGCTGGCCTATCGCCGCGCCATCGCGGCTGATCCCTTGGAACGGGATGCCCAGCCGCTGTACCACGCGGGGCAGATCCTGATGTATCAAGGGCAATACGAAGAAGCCCAGGCACAACGGCAGCGTGGGAACTTTTCGGGAAGTCAGTGTGATGTGAAATGCTGGGGATGGTTTGGTTTTGGCTGGCTGGAGTTTTTTCCGGAACAAAATGGTGAAACATGGATATGTGATTATATATATATATGCACGATGATGATGATGTACCATGTTTCATTGGGATGTTCATTGTACTTCATTGCATGTAACCCTATCAAGCTGCTGGGCTGGTGTGATGCCAGGGGAAAGGGACTGGTTGGCCTCGTGTGGGAGCATTTTGCTGGCTAACCACAGCTAAACCAACAGGTGTTTAAAGATGAAATCATGGACCAAAAATCAGTGGAGAAATTGGAACAGAATTTGGGAGAGCGGGGTGTACAATTCAGGGTCCACTTGCCAGGTGTGTTTTCTTTTCAGCACAGTTGTGCCAGTTGTTCCAGTTCTCCAGCTGGTCAGGTGTATTTGCACAAAGCCGTCACGGGGTACTTCAGCCCATTGACCTTGTTCGTTGGCTGAAAGACACGACCTGTCCGGATGGGGTGGGAGGTGATAAAACCGAGAGGTGGAGTAGCTGGCGGCGTTGGTGCAAGGGAGGCGTTGAATATGTATGTATGTTATGTAATGTAATGTTATGTACTGTAATGTTATGTTATGTAATGTAAGTATGTATGTATGTAATGTAATGTAATGAGATGGAATGGAATGTAATGTAATGTAATGTGTGTAGGTATGTATGTAGGTATGTATGTAGGTAGGTACGTACGTACCTTCCTACCTTCCTACCTTCCTACCTTCCTACCTTCCTACCTTCCTACCTTCCTACCTTCATACCTTCCTACCTTCATACCTTCATACCTTCATACCTACATACCTACATACCTACATACCTGCATACCTACATACCTACATACCTACCTACCTACATACCTGCATACCTACATACATACCTACATACCTACCTACCTACATACCTACCTACATACATACCTACCTACCTACATACATACATATATATATATATACATACACATGCACGTACACATGCTGAATACATATCATGTAATATACATACCTATTTGGAGGGAATGTATGGAAAAATCGCCATGGGTTTTGCCACGGGTACATCAGAGGAGCATTGTCCCGGCACTGTGCCGGTCATCATTTCTCCATCGCTCCAAACCCAACCCGGCTCAAGCCCTGTTTTTGTGCGGTTTGTCACTGATTCACTGTAGGTTATAAATCACGGTGCTTAGCATTAAAAGATGTCTGACTTCCTGAGATCAATTATCAAGCTGAGAAGCTCACCCGTCGTGTCGTAATTAAGTGGCTATGAACCTCGAGACCCATCAGACCCCTTGCGGGCTGCGTTCGAGGCAGGAGGAGGAGGTGTGGCACGACTATGGTTTAGTACTGTGGCATGTGGGACGGCACATGGAAGCAGCGCACAACTTTCAGAATGCCATCATCACCAACCCGAACTTCCCCAAAGGACGGATCAAGTGTTACCCTACAGGTGATATGCCATTTGGGAACATTTGGAACTTGGTATGTCTTGGGTTTTTTCGCAAGAAAGCTTCAAACTCGTGCCAACAGAATCATCGACATTCATCCATGCATTTCATGGGGCCACACGTGATCTGCAGTATCCACCAAAAAAATCAAAGGCATGTCCCGAACTGAGAAAAACTGGTCCTTGGGATTTGGCATTTGGCACATTCCCAGGAAATCCTCCAAAACTCCTTCCCTCCCTATGATTTGGACATGTGGTCAAGCATGTTCCAGCCGTGTGCCATCCCCAAGTTCCAGGACACAACAATTTGGCGTGTGCACTGGTGATGTTGGGACTCTCCAACCAACCCGTGAATACTCAGCTGGTCCAGCAGGGCTTGCAAGCTGCCGAACAGGCCATTACCCTGGCTCCGCATGTGCCCTTGTACTGGCGCAATGCTGCAGTGCTGTTGAGCTTGGCAGGCGAGCAATCTGTAGCTTGACAGGTGGAGGCGGTGACTTGATTGGTTGGGCCAGCTATTTGGGGAAAATATGTGGAAAAAATTGCTATGGGGCTGCTTATTATTGGGTCTATAAGACTATATGGATCTATATTTTATATGGTCTTCTGTACAAACCCAGGCCTTGGCTGCTTGGGAACGCTTCCGGCAGTATGACCCCAAGACGGCGGCCGTGGAAGAGGTGGCCTGGCCCGAAAATGCCGGGGGGATATCAACAATGGGCTGGAAAAGATCTATCATCAACAGATATCAGATATCAACAGTTCTTTTCTAATCTCTACTATGTATGGAGATAACATGTGTATGTGTGTGAGTGTGTGTGTGTGCCAGAAAATGTGAGAATGGTTACGTTTGCGAACCTGAGGGATCATCCTATAGTGGCTCGTGCAGCTACAACTTCCGAGGGCAGACGGAAGGTAAGCATGGACGCCCCCAATCATTAGATGGGGAAATGGTGTTTTCCATGGCCAGGTCAAATTGCTACAGAGTGAAGTTCCAAACCCCCTGTTGGTAAAATCCCTCCATTTTTTCGTGGCCACACTGTTGGCTCCCCGTCCCATCCGTCATGACAGCCTTTGGAGCACAGGTCAATGGAATCCCCCGTGATTGCACCTGGGAGTTCTACTTCCGCTGAGCCCAAAAAATGGAGGGCGGCGAGGGATGGGATGTGACGAGGGCGGATTGCCCCATGGTCTGACGGATGTCCCATTCGTGTTGGGTTGCAGAGATCATCCGGGGATTTCCGGATTCTCCCCCGAAAAACGTTGCAGGTTCTGGGAGGGCCATTGGGCGCCATCATTGGAACCTTGGCACAGTTGGTTCTGGTGATCCCCTCTATTTTTGCCATAGAACTGGAACAAATTCACTTCTGATGGGTGGCTTTACAGCATGTCTATTTCTCATCCTACTTGAGATTTTGATCACGATTCATTAGATAATCAATATCGTTCTGCGGGAATAAAACCACCAGAATTCTATAGCTTAGCGGCTTAGCTTTCAGGAAAGAATCTTGCTGTTGGAGATGGTCTTTCAGGGGTTCCATGCAGAATTGCAAGGATGGTCTTGATATGTGGCCGCTTATCAGTCTTGATCCACTTCACTTCAACTGCCAAGTGTTGCAATTAGTTGGCCAATGGGCCGCACAGAATGTATCAGAGCTAGGAAATGCGACAACCCTCAACATGCCATGTACTCGTACCGTACGAGTGGAAACCATGTGCAATATCCATTCTTCGGGGTGTTCATCTTAGTTTTTGTAGGGTGTACTGTACATACATTTTGCTCCTGTAAGTTCAGGTGGCTACAATGAAGAGGATTGGCTCTACCAGGACAGCAGCCGCAGTGATTGCTATGGAAAATTGTCCCTTTAGTTCAATGATTTACGTATAAACAATGCGATGTTCCACAGGAGGCTGTTAAATGAGCAGAAGATATGTTAGTTGAGATGATGGTCATGTAGTGATCGTTTTCTTTGGCAAAAATCTCTGCATGGAACGTTTAGAATGAGCTTGAGTCCTCTAGGAGCCATTGAAATCAATCGGAGCACTGGTTGAAGGGAACATTGACAGAACGCCCCTTGATTATCTTGATGTAAGGGTAAAAAACATGTAAAAACTACTCAAAACTGAGAGTGAGTTTTCATGCACATGTTCACCATGTTCCCTGAAATCCAGTGTGATTTTGCCAGCCTGTTGAGGAGATCTTTTCGAAAGATCCCGGTCAAGCCTTAGAGGAAAGGGAGAACGACTAACGGGCAGACTGTTTCAGTGCGACGTTCACTCACGCCTAGATTCAATGAAGAAGTGAGATCACTCCTTCCCCTCAATTGAAGCTACATCTTGGCAATGATGGCCAGGGTGTAGCAGACCCATACCCAGATCCTGAAGATGTTCTTCTTTCAATAAACCTCAAGTTTTTGCACAAAAAAAATCCCCAGCTTAGATACAGTTCTGTTATGTGATGTTTCTATAGTCCCATCATGTGTTTAATCCCCCAAATCCATGCAGCTCCGAAAAATACATCGCCAGCCTGCCAGGAGGCATTTCAACTCCTCGGCTTTCCATCCGACATTGGCGACTGGTCTGGCTACATGGTGGAGGACACCAGCTGAGCTCGTGGGGGGTACTGTACATCAATCTACTGGGGTCAAAGTTGCTGCTAAATCTGGTGATTAAAATTGATTTAAGTCATTTAAGTCATTTTGAGCCTGATGAATCACGAGATTTGACGCGGTTTTCTTCCAAAGACAAACAACATAAACAACCAAATGTAGTGTGGCCTTTCAAGATCCTAACCCCTGAGATTCTTTTTGGGAACGCCTGGTCAGGAAATCTCCTTGGCTTATCGTCGCCAGTGTTTGCGCGGGCATCCCAGTCGCGGAGGCTCCGCACGGAACTATTTGAAGCTGCAGGCGGTGCAGGGGGGTTGATGATTGATGCCTTGGGATGCGAGTGATGCCTGGCCAAAGCATCACCACAACAGTAGCTTCAATCTCTTAGAACCTCGGTTCTGTTCTCAGGTTGGTGGTTTTTTTTTGGCTTGAATCAGGGCTTCAATCATCTTCAATCCCTATTTTGGGGGTACTCAAAGGTCAAGTGTGGGGTACTTGGGGTGCCGGGCGCCCGGCGTCATTCGAAGTTCTTCTTGGTCAACATGCTGACGTTCTGCAATCGGTGAGACCTAGATACCAAACAAGATGAAAAACATTGAAAAACTAAATGGGATGGTTTACACTCAAACATGACCAGTCGCAAGCGGATTCTTGCGGTCAAATCATTTTGTCTCCGCCATTTTTCCCATTTGTTTCCACAATTTTCCCATGATTTCTTTCCATTTGTTCACGGTGTTCCATGTTTTTTCCCCCATTTTTCCATCATTTCCCTCTGGGTTTCCCCACCTTTTCCCTGGCTTCGCGGCCAGGTGGCCATGGAACTCATCCGCGCCTTCGACCAGGAGCAATGCGTGGAGGCCGACGCCTCGCCGGAGCCGGAGGCGGGGGCAGCGATGTGGAAAATGACAGTAATTCATAGAGCATATATTAGTTATGCTACCCTCTGGTGAACTAACATAGCTATTGAAAATTGCCATTTATAGTGAGTTTTCCCATTAAAAATGGTGCTTTTCCATAGCTATGTTAAATTACCAGAGGGTATGTTAGCATATATTAGTTATATATTAGAGTAATTCATAGATATATGAACTACTATGTAAAAAAATAATTCTATGTTATTATTATTTGCTATGTGAATAGTAAATTAGTGATATAGTATGATAGAGTGAATGACCCACTGGTTGGTCGTTTGGAACATTGCTTTTATTTTTCCATCATATTTGGGAATGTCATCATCCCAACTGACTTTCATATTTTTCAGAGGGGTTGAAACCACCAACCAGATATAAATTAGTGATTGTATATGTTAGTACTATTAGCTATATTAATTGATATTGTCATAATTTGTCATATATATATGTGTGTGTGTATTTATTGATGTATTTAGTTGTTTGTTGATGTTTATTTATATTTATGTTAGTTTGGCCATGGAATAATTTTCCATAGCTTCTGAGAGTGAAACATAGCTATGGAATGCTATGGAAAATGATCCATGTGTGGAATTCCTAAAATGGGGGTGCCCGAAAATCATCCCAAATTGGTTATTATCAATGGGAAAACCAATGGGTTTGGGGTACCCATATTTTAGGAAACCTCCATCGACCGTTTCTAAACATGGTCTTTTTCCATAGCTATGTCACAGAAACAGAGGGTATCAGATGGAAATATGAAGGTTTTACATGATTTATACATGGTTTTTACATGCTTTACATGGAGGAAACTTTGGAAAAGTGCGCCATATCTATCCAACATGAATAAAACTGCTGTTCAATTGTTTAAAAAGGACGGTTTTTAAGTTGTGAACCAGAGATATGGAGTTAAAGCCCAGCTATTTTATAGAAAAGGAGTTCGTTTTCTGTTTGATTATTGCAGAAATTGATAATCCAATGAACTTGGATATATTTGTCCTGTATGTGGATCTTACATGACTATCATGACTGCAAATCGGGACCTATACCCAATGAAACTGGCTGGTGGCTTCAGGTAATTGTCTTGCATTTTCCATCCATACATAGATGTACTTCGGACGATTATAGTCCCAGATTAACATTATTGTCATTATTGTTGTCATTATTGTTTATTTATAGTATATATTTTAACACACACACATACATATATATATATATATACACAATATACATAATATACATGCGTGTGTGTGTGCACATGCTTTGATATATATATATATATGTGTGTGTTCAGGGGTGTTCAAGCGGGGGCTTGCAATCCTCAAAATAATAGTTGGTGGCTTCGTTGGGCTTACTACGTTGGGTAGATTTGGTGGGTGTTTTCTACAAGAACTTACCAGCGCTTTGCGTTTGTTGGGTGTTTTATTGTTTTTTGTTGTTGATGTATTGGCATGATCAGGCCAGTTATACTTTATCATCAACGGCCACAAGGGTCCAAAAGTGGTAAGCGAAGTTGTGAACCAGAGTTTAAGATGTGAGGGTCTTGTAAACTTTAAACAAATTGGGGGTTGGTTTGTCACGGGAACATGGTTGTTGCTTTCTGGGCGGTGATGATGCTTTTGAAGGACGAACTTCTCTGGATATTCTCTCTGCAAGACACACTGGAGGATTAGCTCCCAGGGGATCGATGATTCCAATTCCATGGTTGGTTTCAAGGAGGGTACAGGGGGAAGGATTTTGTGGACGGCTTGTTTTCGTGAAACAGAAATGCAGCCAAGAATCATTTATGCTCGTCACTATATACTTGTAAATCACAGATCCTTCTCGGCCAAATAGCACCAAGGAGCCATTGGGAGTCGTTTAGTCGTTCTTTTAACTGCTTGGAGGTGTAGTTTGGTTTATAATTGGGCAGAAGCGTGGTGGTGATGACCTTCATAGTTGGGATACAACCATATGCAACCACTATAACTATGATGAGATTGTCCCAAATTTATCCACTTCTAACTGGAACTGCACCCCCAAGTTTACCGATGCTCACTGGGAATTTTGGCCGAGGCCGCTTGGTCGCCCACGACGCGGCGCAAGCGCAAAGTCCATGGCTCTTTGGCTCACAGGGGGGACCCCTACGGAGCCAAGAAGAGCGACGCTTACCCTCAGAATTCTTGTTTGGATCCTAGAAGTGACGTGAAACTGGCGTTTCAGCAACAATTTTTTTACCAGGGGGTATCCCAAACCATGGAAAGTGTGATACGGATTCCATCGGATTCCTCAGAACCATGGGAAACTACAGCGAGATTCCACGACAGGCTTCGTCTTGGACGACTTGGCTCTGGTGAGAGAGCTGGAACTGTCGCAAACAGAGGCAGCCATGGAGGTGCCAGGAGTTGGTGTAATGGGAAAACTCGAGGTTGGGAACGGTTAGGATATACCATCCATTGCCTCTAATATGAAACACCCCCAGAAAGCATGATCTAGTAGCAGGTTTGGATACATTTGATCATATTTGGGACCCTTTAGAGGGGCGTTTAATCTTACATTTCAAAAATGTATCCAAAATATCCAAATCCCCCTAAGAACATCCCTAGGATATTAGTGGATCATCTGGGTTTGGCATTGTAGCAATTTGCCCAGAAGAATTGCGACCGTTTCGAGACTTCGTTTCATGATACTGGTCCCAATATAATCCACTGATATGGTAAATGTATGGTGTGTCCTGACAAGTTGTGCACCACCACACGGGTGGATATTGATACTATTAATACCTTCAAAACCTATCAACTGTCTAGCCACTCATGAGCTTGCAATTTGTTACTGTAAGTTTTTATATATGTTTATACAACGAAAAATCTCGGAGACGCCAATCTCAGCTATCATGCTTCTACACCCATGGGAAGCCGTTTTGGAACAACCTAGAAACTTTGGGTTGCCAGGCTGACACTTTGCCAGCTGAGCGACTGGAAGAGTTGAACCGGGCCTTGGACGAATACATCTTGAGAGCCTTGGACACGGGGATGTGACGTTGAGAGCATGTCTGAAGCTGCAAGAATCGCAAGAAGTAGCTTTACAACATTTATTATATACTTTTATAAACATTATATATATACTGTATATATATATGTATGTGTGTGTGTGCGTGTGTTATATTATATTGTATTATATATATATATATAT
>Ga0126342_10011066_pt1 | contig 16126 bp, 13 predicted proteins | sample Cyp1metagenome_FD_92528 | JGI IMG/M metagenome (GOLD analysis project Ga0126342, IMG submission 92528) | Coral microbial communities from Lord Howe Island, Old Settlement Bay, Australia - Cyphastrea 1 metagenome | ecosystem: Host-associated > Invertebrates > Cnidaria > Coral ... | reverse complement strand
ATTTTAAGTTATATCAAAAAAAAAAACACCCCCGTTAAAATAAAATGTGGGTGTGGGGTTGGGGGAGGGGGGGGGGGGGGGGGGGGGGGTTTAGTATTAGGAGGAAGGGATTACTTAGTACGCGAGAGTAAACGTTACTACTTGGTCGGTGCCCATCACGTGGCACAGGCCGCACCTGCTGTGAAGCATCTGGGAGCTCTGATTGTCCAGCCATAATTTTCGGAATCAATGAGGTGAGCACGGGCAAAATTGCAGGAATGAGCATGTAGAAGCCTGGCAGAAGGCAGAAACTGGCAGAAAAAATCTGAAAAAATGACAAAACATGACAAAACTACCTGCGCAAAGCGGCGTTGTGAAAATATGTGAAGATGGTGTACCCCAAAATTTCATGGTTGACAGTAGACCATCAATGGCCTACTGTCACCAGCGACCATATATAAATTGGAGGTCAATCCCTTCGTCGGATAAAAATGGCCCTGCTCCCAGTGATTCTGGGTCCAGGATCAGCCAACTCCATGTGCCAGCTGGGTGACCCTGTGACATGGTCATGGTCCACATCCAGCTGTGGATCCACTTTTTGTGGATGTTGACGTAGGATTCGAGAGATTTTTTGTTCGTGGTTTCTCGGGTTTCGGGATCCTTTGACTAATCTTCATTTCCAGCTTGAAGTCCAAAACTGATGGTTTCATTGTAAAATTGTAAACCGAAAAGAACTTACACTTGCTCGACTCCCCCAATCGGATTTGAACCTCAAGGCTGTTTTAATTGTTCCCCATCCTTTATTGGGGCAGCGAATTTCTGTGACTGGCTGAGTTTCACAGGGCATCCTGATGCATCCGGTCACCTTTATAAGATGATCTCTGGTCATCCGGACAGAAATGCTCCGGAAGTCTCTGGTGACTCAGTGACCAAAATGGCCAAGCTGCTGTAATTCAATGGCAGCATGTCACTTCCCATGCTGCGCAGAACTTTTGGAGCCAGCTCTTCCTAAGCCAGGCCGTGAAAGGGAAAATATGTGCTCTATCTTAAAGATATTTAAAGCTACATAAAACTGCTATCTTAAAATGGGTCACCATTTTTATTGGCTTGTTCAATATGTTAGAACTTCATAAGTCCACACAAGCTCCGATGTTTTATGAAGTTCTCAACAGAGACCAATCGAACTCTAGCACAAGAAGCTAAAAACCAAGCTGGTTGGTGGTTTCAACCCCTCTGAAAGATATTAGTCAATTGGGATCATTATTCCCAATATATATATATATATATATCAATATAATATATGGAAAAAATGTTCCAGACCACCAACCAGCAAGAAATTGTCACTAAAATGCAGCTTGAAAGACCTGCACCAGAAAATTGAAGCGCTCCAGATAGAGTTTCTCCCCTTTTGGGTCGTTTTCTCTGCCATACCACCTCTTGAGCATCTTGAAAATCAGCAGGCGATCACACGGCATAACCTGACAGCAGCTGAAGACTGGAGTTTTCATCATTACGGATGAATTTTGGACATAGTTTTGGACATCGTTTTTTGTTCCAGATTGGTAGATGGGTTTGTCCAAGAACAAACGATACCAGGTAATACCAGGTACAAAATTGCCACAAAAAAAATGTGAAAAATCATGCGACTCCTTGCGAATTGGGGGTTATCCAGGGCGATCCGATCAAACACGTGGGCCATGTGGGCCCCACGATTGACGTGGCTGCGGAGTCTGCGAAAGATATCAATCAGTTTCAATGATTCCGAAGAATTAGCCTACCCGGAAAACAAAGGTATTTACTATAAATATTTTACTGTCATTCTGAAGGTTTCCTGAACAATCCCCTCGAACCCTTTCTGGGACAATGGCATCATAGACACAAACCTTTGGCACTTTCCCAATGCGAATCTGCGTGTTGAGCTGCAAGCACAGTACCCATTCTGTCGTCCCTGTTGATGATGCGGTCTTAAAACAAAAATGCCACCATTATATAGTATATTAGATAGCTGGTTGGTGGTTTTAACCATCTTGAAAAATATTAGTCAATGGGAAGGATTATCTCATATATTATGGAAAATAAAAAATGTTTGAAACCACCAACCAGATAGGATAGACCGGATAGGAAAGATTAGATCATATTGGAATAGGACAATGAAACCGGAGGTTTTCTGAAATGGGGGTACCCCCCAGTCATCATCCATTTACATAGGACTTTCCATGAAATATCCAGCTGGGGTGCCACCATGTATGGAAACCTCCAATTCGATACCAATGAGTCGAACCATTGAACCCCTCACCAGCGCCCGAGCGTGGTCGCCTCGCCGGTTTCGGGATGGCGGTGTTGATTGGAGCAGCAGAAACAATCGGCGTCCTGCACCCTGAAGTGGCGCAGCCTGGCAAAGGGTCGAAAGCCTTTCCGGTATCTGGGAACGGTACCCGTTAAAGTCATAGCTGGTGGATGGTTCTTCCCCCAGAAAAATATGGTAATAGGTTTTGACATCATCATATTATGAAGATGTTGCCATGATTTTTTTCAGAAACCAAGGTTTGCCAAAGGCTTCTGTTCATCCAAAATGAAGGGTTTCTGGCAGCCAAGGAGCTGGTCAGGAAGGGCGGCTAAATCTTCCATCATCCCGATGCCAATGTAATACAAGAGTGGCATCACCACGCCAAAGAAGGGGACATGAAACAGGTTTTCAAAATAGTCCTCCTGCACTCGTATCCAACCGATGTGCAATTCCCATCCAAGGCTTTTGCAGAGGAAGTGGTTCAACATGCTGAATCCTGGGAAGAACGTTCTGGCAGCATGCGAAAATCCATGGCTTTTTGGCTTGTCCAGGTGGTTGGCCCCCCAGATTGAGGATTTTGCAAATCGCTTCTCAGCTGAATTGTTTGATTGCTTTAGATAAACATCCAGCCCAATTACTTTCTTCGATCCCCGCCAACCGATGTTATATCTGACATATGTTCGGACATTCGGAATCTGGCATTCCATGTGGCAGTCTATCTGACATAGATTCTGGCAAACACCTAAAATATATTCTGACACTCTATCTGACACTCTATCTGACATATATTCGGACATTCCAGATCTGGCATTCCATCTGACATATTCTAACATTTATTCTTGGAAGGAAGGAAGGAAGGAAGGAAGGAAGGAAGCAGGATGTATTGAAAAATCATGTAAAATCTAGATACCCTCACCTTCCAGGTGGGGGAAAACCGTGGAAAAACATGAGATATCCAGATTCAAAAAACTCCCAAATATGCGTATGAAAGAAGTGTATCAAACATCATAGATACTACTTGGTGGCTCATCCCACTTACTAAGTAGGTTATTGCCCTGGTTTCTTCAGTGGGATAGGCTTAAATCTCCGACAACTAGGGTGAACTAATCTGTTACAACCTACGATCCGCGGCCCAGACTCCCACCATCACCAAATGCATGGCGGCTGAAAAGATCATCAAGACCACAGCCAGTTTCACCGGCATCACCTCGCGCAGGTGTCATGGGCGAGCATGGACTGGGTGTTTTGCATGGTGTTTTCAAGAACTGGCTGGCGAATTCCCGACCCAAAAACTTACGAATACTTGGTGTCCTTTTAAACTGCAGCAGCTCAAACGTGCGAAAGACCTTACGAATTTAGACCGTTAGACCTTCTTGGTGTTGAAAATTGGGACACCCGGGTTTTCGCGCGTTACGGATCGTTGCGGTCTCACAGTCTCACCAAAACAATGACCAATCTTAGATGTTCCCGCACTGCAACCCGAACTCGGAAAAGAATCCAAACGGCAGCTATTCCAAATACCATATAGAATACCCTCTGGTAAACGTTTACAGTTTGCTATTAAAAATGGCCCAGTCGAAATAGTGGATTTACCAATTTTTCATAGCATGGTGAATCTTTCCATAGTTTTTCGTATGTTGACCAGGCCGGGTGACCAAGATGGGTTTGGGCTTCTCGGTCTCCCTGAGAAATGTGCTGATCTCATAGGTGCACCTTGGACGGTTTTTTTTTGCGACCGGTGAAAGACGTGAAACAACTGACGCATATCAGGGATCTCACAAGGAATACATGGAAATATAGACCAGTGATCCTGTAAAGTGTCTAGATGTGGATACTATGAGGTGTTGACCCATTGTTTGTAGATCATTTTCCGAACTGCTTTCCATTGGCTTCTGAATCATCCATGGATTCATGGCGAGCCCAGAGATCCATGGTGTTTTCCACCGGCCGCTGTTCTCTTCCGAGAGGCCAAAGACGACTGAAATAGCGTTTGGACCAGAGGACCGTCAGCTCATCTGAATGGTCCAGGAAACCGGCCAGTCCAAAGATGCCAGCCCGTTTCCTCAGCCAAATGCAGAAAACAAAAAAGGACAAGAAGAAGAAGAACGCCAAAAGCGGTGACTCCTTTGCTGGGAGAAATTCAACCCAAGGTGAATGGCAGCGATTTGTTCCACCATTTCCAAGTCCAAGTCACAGTTCCTCATCATGTTGTGCAATGCAAAGCTTGTCAAAGAAAACGGTTTTTGGCGACCGCAAGATCACTGAACGAATCCGCTGCCAGAAAAGGAGCACGAAGGGAAAAACCGAGTAGGCCTGATTGCTGGATTCATAGGGGCCCACAGAACCGCAAAAAACGACATCGAAAGATTACTTTCGGGTTGGGACACAGGCGGACCTTTGGATTAAGAAGGTTCTCACCCCAAAAACTCCAAACTCCCAACGGCCATGCCGCCATGCCGTTGGCAGCTCATTCTTGCCGCAGCTTGTGGGGCTGCGTTTTTCTCCTCTCCAAGGCACGAGCAAAGTGGGCCAAAAGCCATCAGGGATAAGCTGAGTGCCGCATAGGATGCTGACACACAAACTCACCTGAGATTGGAAGGACCAAGGGATTCTAAGCATCAAGAACGGGGATTTGGACACTAAAAATTGGATATTCAATCAACGATTTATCATCAAAAATAGAAAGTTGAACAATTGAAGAGTTGAAGAAAAAGTTGGGATTTCCACATATTTCAACACATTTCGATGGGATCCAATGGGGCGAAGGGAAGCTAGTCCTGATCAAACCTGGCCCAATGGAGATTCGTCAGGATAAAGTGGCCCAGTGTCGCCACTGTTCAATAGAAAAGCGTGGAGTTGGTCATCCAACCACTTTTGAGGATTCTCTATATTGGACACATGAATCACTAGTAGTCCTATGCAGCGCTTAGTTTTCGGGATCCTTTGATGTCTCCACCCGCGGCAACTTGAGTGGTGTTTGGTGGTCTTAAGCAACTATCTGTGTGTGTGTTTTTACCTCGGGGTTCCGGTTTAGTGTTCATGATAAAACGAGTCACGTGTGGGTCACTGCCCCAATTCCGTGGTGCTTCCATGTTTTGTTTGCAAACAGGTTGCGAGTCGCTCTTTCCGGGGTGAAAGATGCGTTGGGAAAAAAAAGTCGGAAGGCCAAGATGCAGAAGGGGAGAAGACAAGGGAAAACATTGATGCAGTTTTGCAACCCAACAGCAGGTTCTGGGCTTCCAAGGTTCCGTTCCGGTTGTCAGGGCCGACAAAAACGGCGCACCACCCCCAGAGATTGAACCCAACATTCACAGCTGTTGGGAAGCAGAAAAACCGGAAAGCAAGTAGCCACAGAAGCAACAACAGAGGATCAGAAAAGCAGCAAAGAAGGGAAGAAGAAACAGCGGAGGTCAGTCCACCCAAGGAAGAGGCAAGAACAGCATGCACCGCTAGAATCAGGAAAAAAACTGAACCATCCAAAGAATAAACATATACAGTAATAAAAATACATAGAAATAAATAATAAACATCAACAAATCCATTTCCAAAGGCTTTGCACCACATAACTTGCAATCAAAATGCCTATCAGATCCTATCAGTCTATACTCCAGCTGCTCACCTACTACATCCATATTATCCATGTCCGAAATCTGGATCCCTTTTCGAAAAATACGCGATCTCAACAGTCAAATGTGACTTTCCCGCTGCGAGTGACCAACAGCGAAGAGAGAAAGGCAGCTCTGGAGTTGTACAGGACCATGAGTGACCTTGGTTATGTCAAGAATCGGAACTGGACCAAAGATATGTTCAACAGACAAAGTTGCCATGTCAACCAACAAAAACATTTGTTTTTATCTTTTTTTGATATTTTTTGAATGGAAAAATGACCACCCAGATTGACCAACATCAGCACCGTCCTGGGACCATCCCAGGATTAGTTTGATACTGGGAACCAGCGTCACCAGCTGTACCATGGTGGTTACACCACTCCCAGTATCATCGTCACCAGTCATATCACCCCCAACAACCAACGCAACAACCAACGCTCCGAGACTTCGCCCAAGGACATGACTTTCAAGCAGCGAGAAGTGTTCCAGTCGTGACTTAAGAAGGAATGGAAACGGTTCATTTGCTTGCTGAGGTCATAGAGATGATGATCAACCTTGAACATTCCAGGATCTGGTCGTGCAAAGTGCTGACCGAATCTGCTCAAACACACGTCCTGAGAGGTACGTGACTTGATGGGCAAAAAAGGGGGGGTACCTTGTTTGATCCATTAATTAAAATGGTGGTGCTTTAAGATTGAGTTTGTTTTAAAATAGGGTGCCCTATTTGAAGCCTATGTTTAATCATGATCATAATCCTATGGTCATAAATTGAAAGCAAAACCTCCATTTCCAGACAATCTGAAATATGTTGTTGTTCAATCATCATTCTTGTGGGTATCCAGCGTCATTTTTTTTCCAAGTTCAGGGCGCTTCCAATGCTCACAGATTTATTTTTCTCCATGAATCTTTGGATTCCACTTGGATGGTTACCCGGCCTGGTAAACATACAAAAAACTATGGAAAATCATCATTTTTAATGGGTAAATCAACTATGTAACTATTTCTATGGCCATTTTCCAGTTCGCAAACTGTTTGTTTTACATTCACCAAGCATCCAGAGCTACACCACGCACCAATTCTGCCCGAAGCTTCGTTTGGAGTTGTTCCATGCTAGAGGTGATCCGCACCACCTCTGCAGAGGAGGCGATCTTCGCTACCTCCATGGATTCGTCCCCCATGGCCGCCATGGCGTGCGTTCGACTGCCAAAAAAAGGTATTTGGTATTTGTTTTTGAACGCACGGTATACTTATATATATATATATATATATTGTGTACCATATATTATAGACATTTACATGTATATCTATATATATATATACATATTATTATACATTACACTACATTAGACTACATTGCACTTTATTTACACTATATTTACACCACATTTACACTACATACACTTCATTAGACTACATCACACTTCATTACACTGCATTACACTACGTACATTAGTAAATACATATATTCATCATATGTGTATGTGAGTATATATACATTACACTTGCCTTATATACGTATATCAATATACGTATTACAGAAGTATAGATATACTGTACATATACAAGTTATGTTAGCATCTGTGTCAAGCCTCAAAGTCAACGTCTTCGCTAGAATACCATGCAACTTGAGCCACCTGCTGCGCATTGCTTCCAACTGTGCACAAAACTTGCGCAGCTTTCACAGGGCCCATCCACTCCATGACTTCTTTTGTGCTGGACAAGTCTGTAATTAAAGCTTGAAGACGCTAACGAATTCAATATTGAAGGCTGGTGGCTAAACATATAGCAATTCGAAAAAACAAATATATACCCTCTGGAAATTTAACATAGCTATTGAAAATGGCCCAGTCGAAATAGTTGATTTACCTATTAATGATTCTGATTTTCCATTTCGCTATGTTAGTTTACCAGAGGGTACTATAGGCATATCTACATTTATCTATACCAGAAACCAATAAACTTCATGTATCAATGGTTATATCCCAATATATTCCAATATTATCTATTTCAATAATGGGTAACTTCGCACAGCCAATCTCGGCGCCTCAAGGCCTTTCGCAAGTCGATTTGGTCTCGTTGGTCCTACACCCCAAGCGAGCATTGGAAGGTTTATTCCATGGAACATCCGCAATTTTTAAGAAATGGATGATTGGGGGTACACCCATTTTAGAAAAACTCCATATTATATCATATATTATATCATATATTATATTATATATATATATAATTTAAATAAATATGTTCCAAGGTGTTTATATGATTTTATATGGGGGGTTGGGGTTCATGGAGGATTTTTTGTTTTTTCTGGATCACTGGGGATCATCATGGTCATCATGGGCTCCAGAATGGTGACAACAATAGGAGATATCATTTGATATCACCAACCATACCCGGCCTGGTAAACATACAAAAAACGATAGAACATCTCAATTTTTAATAATGGGAAAATCAACTACAGTATTTGGTGGTGCAATAACCATCTTGAAAAACATTATACAATGGGACGGATTATCCCCTATATTATGGAATTTTAAAGATGTTTGAAACCACCAACCAGCAACTATTAATGGACCATTTTCAATAGCTATGTTAGTTTACCAGAGGGTATGTCATATGGGGGTTTCCTGAATTGCGGGATACCATGGGGGACCCAAAAAGGACGATTTTTTCCGCCACTTTAGTGCTGTGTGACAGCTGTAGAGAAACAAACAAACAACAAATTCAGGGGTGACAACGAGACACACCCGGGGACCGGGGAATAGATGACACAAATGCCAGGTTTTTCTTATGGGAAATCTCGTTAAAACAGATGATTTGGGGGTACCCGGGTCTTGACTGTACCCCTACTTTAGGAAACCTCCGTATTATTCTTGGGTCTGGGCACCCAAGTCATGGCCATGCTGACTAGAAAGGCGCTTAAACCCATCATTTTCAGAACCCATAGCCTCCGGTAAACGTAGCAATGGTTCAAAAAAAACAGTTACAAACTGGTTGGTGGTTGACCTACCCCTCTGAAAAATGATGGAGTACGTCAGTTGGGATGATGACATTCCATTCCCAACTGAATGGAAAGTCATAAAATTCCATGGTTCCAAACCACCATTGGACTTCGCTTTCCGGGTAGTTTGCTGATCCCACTCCGTCCTGGATCCAGTTGGGGAGCCTGTGATGCCTGTGCAGTGCTGGCTGCACGGAACACGCCCGGCATGCGGAACGCAAAGAGACTTTCTGCCCGCAACTGCAACAGCAGCTGCTGCCTGGCCATGGGATCGGCAAGTAACTCTCCAAATCCATGTTTGATCACTGGAAATGGCCAAAACAACTGCCTGGAACGAGTCAGTTGCCTATTTTTATGGTCCACTTTGAGCTAGTGGTCATTTTGTTGTCAGTGCGCAATTTTCGGAAAAACGTACTCCTAAAATAGTGCACTTTGCAGTGACACCAAAAATTGTGCACTTTGCGACGCAGTGACCAAAAAATGGTACACTATGCTTCCCAAGTGGTGAAATGATCCATGTTGTAGTGTCTATGTTGACTGTTCTTGATAATTTCATGGTGTTGAACAATGGTGCTATAATGAATCATCTTGAATTTGATGGTGTCTGATTTTATCTTGCAATGATCACTGGAAATTCGGACACCAAAATTCATTCGAATTTCACCTGTCAGGGTGCTGACAGGTAGCCACCAATCTTTGTCAGGACCGGAAACGTAGAACGTATAGGGTAACCATCAACTTAGCACAGTTTTCTCACCATGGGACAGGACATCATGGATCAATTTCCTACCAAGATCAATCACACATCGATCCTTGTCTCACAGGATCAAACATGCTGAAGCACGAATCCCCTCCCCAAAATGACCACTTTTCGGGATTTCTGTTGACCCAAAATGACCCAAATGCACCTCTGCCGCACATATGCAGCTGCATCCCTGCTCAACTGCCATCCCAGCGCGGGAGCCTGCTCGCACAGCGCACCCCGAAGAAAAAGCAGCCCCGTTGTTCCGACGTTTCACAGAAGCCGGGCACCTCGAAGACACCGTCTTTCATGGCATCCGGCCTGACATCTGGGGATTTCAATGACAAAAAATGGTGACTTCTCGTGAGAATCAAGATAAACAACAAAAAATTGAAATCGAAATCAATATAAACAACAAAAACATTGAAATCGAATGAACGGAAAATTATCATCAACAAGATCGACTGCCTGAAAATGTCCAAAATGAGTGTTTGTTTATATGGTTTAAATTCCAATGGTTGATCGATTGTTGATCATATTAGCCCAGGCAAAATAGTGTAAATATGTGTAAATCTAGCCATTGGTTGGATAAACCCGCCATTTGTAGTGCATTTGCAGGACTTCAACTGGTGAGTTGTCGCTGGTCCGATGGCGATTTTCCGCCGAGACTTCAATCAGCCAGCGGCACCCGGTCGGCATCAAACCTCGAAAGGGCAGGGATCAAAGCGGAGAATGTCACCATGACTGGTTGGTGGTTGGCAGGGATCAAAACCCCTCTGAAAAATATCAGTTGGGATGATGACATTCCCAATATATGGAAAAATAAAACATGTTCCAAACCACCAATCAAATGATATTAGGCCTTGTTACTAGTTCTTCTATGATTTTTGCAAGATGTCACGGTGTGTTTTAATCATGTTCACGGTTGCTACTACTGCTTTCACCCCAAGAAGTAGAAACCAACCACAGTGAAGAGAAACATCTTCAGCACTCTCTAAAGTTCCAGCCAGAACCGTCCCATGCTGGTCTCATCAACTGGTTTTTTCGATGTTTTTCTCACGAAAAATGCCGGTGAAAACAGCTCCAGCTTCATACCTTGGCCCCCTGACTTGGCGGCCTCAACGGTTGTGCGACCTGGCTTAGCTGGAGGATAGCCATGGCATCAAACCTCCAAGGGGCTACCTCCAAAGTGGCTAAGTTTGCTGGGGGAAAATGAGGTCCGAAACGGTGAAACGCTGTGATTTCTTGGGGTTCGCCAGGGGTAACCGGGGTAGCCGACTTTTACAAAGCCATTTGGCTGTGGCTCAAAATCATTCGACCACAAAAATGACCAGTTTTAGGCCGATGGCCAACCCTTTCGCCAAAGCCTATGCTGGCCTTGCCTCTGCCCTGAATCGCGGCGTTGCATACCTTGGGTACAAAAAACATCAGATCAAAGCCAGACGCAGAGAAAGGAAGCACACAACGCAAAGTTCATGATGCCAAAAAAACGTCCCCAAGACATCCATGAACATCCACTACAGTAACATCCAACTCTGAAAATTCACAAGCCATAGCAGCCATAGCCATTTGTGAGACACCACAAACCAAGCGACGCATTTGCTCTGGTGGGTGAGAAGTCACCTGCTTTTCGCTCGATCAAGTTTGGACTATCCCCACACATCACAATAGTTTTGACCCCAAAAAAAAATCTCTGGAAACATCATTTTACCCCCAATAGTTGGAAACCCACAATAGTTTTGACCCCCAAAAAAAATCATCTGGTTCGAAACATCATTTTACTCACGGAAACTACAAGTTCTCGTGTGGCTGCCCCCAATTTTCCGACACATTGATATAATTCAGTGATATATCGCAAATTATCTTCCATTATCCCCAGTAATCCCCGTTTAAAAAAAAAAAAACAAATCTAGGTGTCATCAAAACATCATCAACAGATATATAATCATATATATATAATTATAGAAACATATGGTTTTCTTTGAGAATAGGCTAGCCTTTCCCACATCATGATTTTCCGAAAAATGGCCATTGCCTGGCCATCCTGCGACGGCTAAGTGCCTGGGAAAAACCATGCTGGTTTCATGGGATTCTATGGGGAAACTAAGAAAAACATGTGGAACACCCAGGTATTTTGGGTCCTTTGGCTTCGGATTTTTTCTGATCTACGGAAAAGAGTTGCTGGGTAAACTCCAAACTCCATGTAAACGTTGAAAAAGGATGCTAAAGCCACTGAAATCGGTCATCTTTTTAGGTGAATGATGGGTAATTCTCACCACTTTTAATGATGTCCACGTGACGTTCCACTAGTGACTCCCTATAAGTTGGCATCCCAACTAACCAGTGGATTACCAATCCAATGAGAGGCTTAAAAAAACCATTCTTACACACACTTGGTAGAATCATGTGGTTGAAATTTCCCCATAACGAGATCCATTTTTTGGATGTCCATCCTGAGTAAGGTTAATACCTTGCGGATCCTTGCGGTTAATCACCATTGACCCTACCAAATGACCATGTTTATCAACGTGACCTAAAATGGGTTCTAAATCCCCCATTCTCAAACGAACCTCAAATATCATATTAAGTTAGTTGTATTTGTAATGTGTATGTATATATGTATATATATTATATATGTATATGAGCCGCGGACAATATTTAGTACATCAAGTAATTGACCGGGTGCTCCTACCTCGTGTTTCATTCCAGGACCTCGTTTTGCCTAGCTCATTCTCCGGGTGTTCCTACCTCGTTTTGTAATCTAAAGATTGTATTTTTGGGGCGTGCCACCCAATTCTACTCTTCCATCACTTCATCACTTCATCAAATAAAGGCTGTCACTCATATTATATATATACACTGCGGGCGGAAAGCGCGGCTGGTTTTGTCGGTGCGCCGTCTGCGCCATATCTATCTATCTATCTATCTATCTATATATTATATAATATCACCCATGCAGATAGATATATATAATTATATATATACACCCTATAATTATTGTATTAGATATCATTGATATCATGTTTATATCATATCCATCAAACCCCTCTGGAATCAGCTTCTGCAAGGACCCCAATTCGAGCCGGGCCGGGTCTGTAGGCGACACGGGGACAGGTCGGGCTGCACGCCTAGGCTGGATTTTCAGTCAATACCTAGTTTAGTCCATCGTTGATCAATGATCATCAATGACAACGGCGTTTTCAGATCTTTTCAGTCAACACCTAGTGACCTTTAAAAATGCAATCCATAATCATCTTGCCATATCTTACCATCAGTTTTCCACCTCCACAACCAACTGGGATACTGTAATCTGTGCATGATGAAGCTAATCTGAAGCAGATCAAATTTATCCAGGCGGATCAGGTCGATCATCATTCATCCCATGAGTCATTTATCCTGGACCCGTAAGGATGGATGATAGTGGATGATCATCCTCCAATAAGATCAAATAAAACCACTTAAATTGGAGCAGACAAATCCAATGATCATGGGAATGATGATCATGATGATCTTTTACCATCCATTTTCCAATGATCATCCTCCAATGATCATCATGTTTGCCCGTCGAATCGTGGAATCGATGAATTTTTCATGGCACCCAGGAGTCGACTCTGAGGTGCGTGCTCACCTGTGGTGCCCTGGGCGAAGAACAAAACCATTGCTGGGAGATTCATGAGTTGTAAAACTATTCATTCTGGCTAAATTATAATATTTCACTAACCTGAATTAAGGCCATTTGGGGATGATTTCCCTTATTAACCATGATTTCCAGTGAGGTCGCAGTGAGGTCCTTATAATTTACCCTGATTTATGGTGATATATGATGATATATTTCAAGTTCGATGGGGGCTTAATATGGGACGGATTACCGGGTATAGAATATCTTAACAAGAAAAATATCTGGCAAACCACTCTAAGTGACCTTTTCACCACTGGTTTGAGGTCACTCAGGCCCTTGAAATGATCACTTACTGACCCCAAAACAACATGGCCAGGTCAGTAAACCTTCACGTCAACTCAGGGTCAGCCTGGGCATGTGGTGAATTGGTACCCTAAGGCAAATAAGCATAGATGTGGAAAACCCATGAAAAAACCTGCTTTTTGATCCACAAATGGCGGGTTTGCCACATCTATGTTCGATGCACCTTAGGGTGCCTATTTCTTGAGCCAGAGCCATCCGCAACCCGTATCAGTCTCATTCTAAGTGGGTATGGATCAAACTACGGTTTCCAAACCCACAAGAATTTAGCTGGTCGTGGTTGGCATCGAGTCATCCAACAGCTGAGATTTTGTGAGATGCTTGTTTCCATACATAGTACCCCACAAAGATCTCCTTATAGGCCTTATATCAACTTGTTGGTAATAGTCTTCCCTTGTTGTAGAGGCTTTTTGGGGCATCCCCAACAAAACAGAAACAGAAAATCCTACTAAAATCGTTGTGACATACGTGTCTATCTGATTTTGGGGGTTTCTATAGTGTTACCCCGTATCTCCCCAATCTCTGTGCAACCTCCAGTGGTATCCAAAGTCGATCCCTCGAACTCTGAGCTTGCTGCACAGCTGGGAATGTCTGGGCATGGTGCAAGTTGTACAACCTCACAGTCTGTCACAGTCTGTCACTGGCCATTCTGGTCCTACATGGATTCTTTTTGAATACCTCAAAGCCTGGCTTCCACGGAGAAAAATCTGAAAGTTTTCATTGTAGTTTAAAGCAACGAAATACTCAGCCAACTCATTTCCTATCCAATGAAAATTGATGCAACCAGCATTCAGAAACCCTTCATTATCGGCTACTCAAAAACATGGTGTTTATAGATTTGTTTATAACTATTCATTTTGGCTAAATATAAATCGATTTATAAATACTATCACTATATCATCAAAATGGTTTTTATATGTTTTTATGGAATTATAGATACTATATGATACTAGAACATACTATAACTATCATGAACTATTGGTGTGCCAAATGGCACTCTCCTGTGTCAGAGTGCAAACTCCCAAAATCCCTGGATGCCCCCACGTCGGGGAAGCCATCGCAATCAGAGGCAGTTCGTTTGTAGCGCTTTTTTTTGTGGCAATTAAGGACACATGTTTGTTACCTATCATGAAATATCATGACTGAAAATACTGAAAGTCAAACAGCTATTTTAATGGAGATGTTTTCAATGTTCTTCATGTGTATCTGTCTGAAAATTTGAAGCTGTAACTAGGTGCTGACAGGACCACTCCAACCAAGACATACTACAAAGGCTGTGCCAAAGGAGCAGCAAGAAAGAAGTCCCATTTTCCACCTTCAACGCTTCAGCCCGCATCTTCAGAATGCCCCGTTGTCTTCCGTGTTTCCAGTATGTTTCCTATCCCATAGGATCCATGCTGCTGTTATATATGGTAACATGGATCCCATCAATTTACCCCAGTCATGTTACCATACATAGCAGCACCATGGATCCGTCATGGGTATGGTTCCACAGAAATCCTGCCAGACTCCATCTTTTTGGCTCCGCTTGGCTCAACGAACTCAGCCGGACCTAGTGAATTCAACGACGCATCAGGGACCAGCTGAGCAGAGGTTACGGCCAGGCGATCTCCGGACTGGGGACCACCCTCTGGAGACGTTTTCAGACACAGATAGCCACCCAAACTGTGTCATCACATGGATTTTTCTTTGGCACGAACTCACCAAAATGATGAATCTGTAGTTGTTTTTTTGCTTGTTGATGTTGTTGATGGTTCAACCCCCCATGTTTGACTGGAAAAAGATGCTTAAAAAAATCCCTTTGTTTGGTCGCAAAATCTCAATGTTCTGCTGTCATTTCATCATACTAGTTGATTAATACGGATTTAGATGATGGATGATAACCCAAGAAAAGGTAGCTTTTCACCCCCTACAAATCCATACAAATCCTACAATCATCAACCAACAAAGGTTTAGCGGGCACTGCTCAATTTGCATCATCAAATAATCCCCATAATTCTCCTATGATATCCTATATCATCCTCATCAAAAACCAGCCAAACCTTGTTCGCTGATCATCCCTATAATTCTTGCTTCGATGCCAACAAATAATTCTCCAGAATCAAGCAGCTTGAGGTATTTCCCAATGGAAAGGATTCTCCTAATGTCACTGGGAATTCCAGGATCCTAAATTGGAGGTACGTTAGTACCATATTTCAGGCCATATTTTCTGGGGATATTCCCAAACCATAGGCCTTATATAGGCCTTATATAGGCCTTATATATGGTAACTACCTCCCATGGCCATTGAACAAACGGATTCCCCCCATCGATTTGTCGAGAAACGCCGGTGCCTGATGCGACCAGAGTCTACCCCCGCCTCTCAGCGAGCAGGCGCTGCACCGCGCGCGCCTCCGTGGCCATGGTGGAGCATGCCATGGTGGGCCGTTCATATCGAAAATGAGGGGGTCACATTGTTTACACTCTGGTAAACTAACGTAACTATGGAAAATCACCATTTTCAATGGGAAAATCCACTATAAATGGCAATTTT
>Ga0126342_10011065_pt1 | contig 16127 bp, 16 predicted proteins | sample Cyp1metagenome_FD_92528 | JGI IMG/M metagenome (GOLD analysis project Ga0126342, IMG submission 92528) | Coral microbial communities from Lord Howe Island, Old Settlement Bay, Australia - Cyphastrea 1 metagenome | ecosystem: Host-associated > Invertebrates > Cnidaria > Coral ... | reverse complement strand
GTGTGGCCGTGTGGCCGTGTGGCCATGTGGCCATGTGGCCGTGTGGCCGTGGTCGTGTGGCCGTGGTCGGGTGGCCGTGGCCGTGGCCGTGGCCGCGTGGCCGCGTGGCCGGGTGGCCGGGTGGCCGTGGTCGTGGCCGGGTGGCCGGGTGGCCGGGTGGCCGGGTGGCCGGGTGGCCGGGTGGCTGTGGCCGTGGCCGTGGCCGGGCCGTGGCCGGGATGGCCGGCAACTAAAAAAAACTATTGTGTTTGTATCTATATTCACGCGAAGTGGGCTGTCCATGTAGATGACCCATATGACCCATGGGTACGGGTCATGCATCCATGATCTTCCTGATGTGGGGATGATGAGCGTCCAGCTACACGCCAGCTATATTGATGTGAACTACTGGGGCACAGGCCTTGACGTTTGACATACCTGCTGGTAATGTAACATAGCTATGGAACATGGAACATGGCCCATTTATAGACAATGTACCTATCAAAATGGGTCATTTAAATCATGTTCAACAGCTATATCAAATTACCAGAGGGTATGGGTAGATGATAGAGATCTCAAAGGACCTCACCTCACCATTTCTTCTTTGCTTCTTTTGGTAAACCGACTTATGAATCGTCAGTTCATGGGTGTTTTTTACATAACAGCTGTACCAGAATTTCAACCGAGCAATCAGATTGACCGACGATCATGTTTAGTATCTATATCTATATATAAAAATATAAATGTATAATGTATCTAAGATTTGCCATAATTCAATATGTTATATGCGTCCATAGATTTATATAGATAAGTCATCAACATGCAGCTGCATAGTATCTGAGACGCGCCATGATCTATGCTGCAATGCCAGCAGTGCAAGGCAGACTCCGCATACGCCAGCACATTTTGGTGATTGGACCCGGATTGAATCCAAATTCATCATAAACGTGGGAAATCCAGGACCTAAAACCTACTATTTGGGAATATAGTTTACAATTTATAATGTTTGTAGGAACCATAAAAATGGTAGTCTATGTCATTGGTTTACCACATTGTATACAGTTTCCATCCGTTTCCCACAGTCTTCTGTCGCGGCCAGAGGCACAGCGTTGGCTGGCTGAGAGCACCTGAAACATGGGCCCTTGAGAAGATCAGATCCTCAGCCTATACGATTCCCATCCATTGCCCGAAACATGAAAAAGGATGAAAAAGGGCTATTGGTTTGTGGATATGTCATGAATTTTCATGATATATCGGGGTGAAGTATTAATTATTTACCCAGATTCATGACCGTTAGACGTGTAGGAGGTAGCCCATCACTTTCCGAAATGGTCTTGCAGGATGCCCTTCTTGAAAACTCGCTTTTTCATTCCTGGAGATTGGGGATTGCAAAACCATCCATCATTCAACAGACAACGTTCAACCAATTTTTCAGGTCACATTTGAGTCACTGGTAAGGATATGGTAAGGATGTGGTAAGGATATGGGGTTTCATTCTGGAAGATCAGCAACGACTTGGAAAATTCGTGCAGTCGAGTGATATAGTGGGTCGGAGCATCTCTGGCTGCTGCCTGCGGCTGTGGCTATTTCTATAGCTAAATCATCCATAAATGGACCTGTATACTGTGTGCCATAGCTATATAAAGATATATATATATATTATATTATATGAAACGTGTTTTTTTGACTTTGGCACAATCACGGCACCAATCATCGACATCAATCTCTGCTGATTTCAGAGGTTGGCTTCCATGAACATGTATGACACTGTCAACAATACCCATCAACATGTACCCCGGCAAACAAATTGAAACGGGGTGGAATAGGAGAGCACGAATAGATACATTATCAAAAAAATCAGATTAAATCCTCATGAAGCACAAAGTGACTTTCTCACAGATTCGCCTTAATGGGTTTGGTGTTGGCCTTCAAAACCTCTGGAAATGCGTTCTGACTTCCTCAATAGCGGCCTCTCAGAAATGCACTGATCCAGTGAGCATCCAGGGAGCGTCGGTTGTGCAGGGGAGTTGCACAGCGAAAAGAGCCTGCGGCAATTTATGCTCTGGGTCCATGGGCGTGCAAAGAGTGTTAACCATGTTTGCGACATTGTTTTGTTGAGTCCTGCGTTTGAGATTTTTCAGTGGGTTGCGCAGCTAGGGCTGGATTCTCAAAATTTGACTCTCACTCAATGAGGATAATGAGTAGAGATCATTTTGCAGGGTGCCTCACATTCAAGATCCATGAATCCGTGGGGTCACAGATTTTAGTATAGTTTAGTCATGCTTTAGCCAATTTTGAGGCATACCATGCCATTTGTTTGGCAGACTGGATGAGGCCATGAATTTTTGGAGGTCCACATGATTGTGGGCCAGGGCGAGCTACTTGGAAGTGCCAGTGAACCAAGCGGATACAAAACCATAGAGGCCCTATTCCAATAAAACGGGTTAAAAGGAGAACTATTCTCACATGAATCATTTCAACTCCAACCTATCCTTTTTGGGTCGCCGGGTCACGCTGCTTCCCGCGCCGTTTTGGACCAGTTTCAACGCCCCGTGGCGCCCGGTTTTTTTGGGCCAGGGAGCGAGGGTGCGCGGGGGTAACGGTGCACCCTTTCGGTGGTGAACCCAGTTTGGCAATTAAATAAGTCATAAGTATTGTGTGGCGAAGTTGGATGTTGGTTTTACCGAATCAATTCCTGATTGGGTTCAACGGCATCACGCGCCCATACCGACTTGGAGCATCATAGCGGAGTCTGGGTGGTCGATTCAACCAGCGAAAATAGAAACGGTTTTGAATGTGTTTGATGTTTATTGAACCATCAGATTAGCAGTGAGTAGCATCAAGTAACATCAAGCTTAGTAACTAAGTATGGTCAGACCCCACATGTATCAGCGAAACAGCCGGAGGATCCAATCCAATTGCATACTCAAGGGATCACCATGTCATTTGTAGCCGTTGATTCATGGTTGGGTTTGTATTTGGACACCCTGCTTTCTGGATCTTGGAAACATATGTTTTCAAGTTTCAAAGCATAGAAAAACATGGAGTAACGAGATGGTTCATTATCACTGGGAAGGTAGTGTCACCCTATCAAGGTTGTAGGGGGGTGAAGGGGCATCGGAAAGTGGGATTGATTGCAGCGGAACTTAGTTCAGCCATGGCGAGAGCGAAAACTATTTGCCCAATATTTGCCCATATTTGCCCAGACCATGCATAGCATGTCTACTTCCATTCAGAACTAACGTGTACTGAAATGATGATCTCTGAACAAAGCCAAACTGAAATGAAAAAGGAATGAAAGGAAGACAACTGAGGTGAAGCAAGGGTATATTGTTTTGAGGCCACGTTGGGATGAAACGATTTATATCAATACCCAGATATTCATTGTTTATTCTAAGGCATTTATAGTAGTTAGTAGCTTAAAACGCGTTGAAGAAATTTCAAAATTCTAGATGTTTAACAACGCTTCTATAAAAATACTGGATCATCTCAGCTAGTAACTGGTTCATAATCCAAGTTAGCCAGATATACACATGGGATAACCCTGCGAGGAAATGTCGAAGATCTCCGCTGCTGCCTTGTTGCAGCTGGCAGACCAGTTTGACCGGCAGAAAAAGCTGGGGGCCCTGATTTGGGGTGTGGGATAGCCATGGATTTCTTCCACTGATATAATATGGGGGTTTCCATAAATGGGGGTACCCCAATAGCTGGATGGTTTATAATGGAACATCCTATTAAATTGGATGATGTGGGGGTACCCCTATTTCAGGAAACCTCCATATTATTGTAGACTTCAATTATTGTGCAAATCCCAAAGAATGGGATTCAATCCAGAAGTGAGGCAAAAATACGGCATCGGAATCTTAACCTGCAAAAGTGGAGAAGTTTAGCAAAACAAGGAAAAACACGAAAAACAAAATATATGGGAAGCAAGCCCCATCCTACGTATGATATCCTGTGTGTTTTTAGGTGTCACATGGTTTACTGACTGGTTTCATGTCGTGTAACATAGTCCACTATGGGATAACACGTGTCCCATGAGTTGAACAACCATCTCCTATATAACCAGTGGTGACCAAACATGGCAGCGGAGAAATTCCGCATTTATAGATGTCTGCATCTCAATGCCCAGATTTATGATGATTTATGGGGAATGTCCCATTGGCATGATTCATTGAGGGCAAGTCACTTAGTTTTGGTGATCCTCCTCCCAGTTTTTAGTGGACAGTCCGTGGTTGGTTTTGACTGCCTGGTGGTTTTGAAGGCCCATGGAGCCGCAGATTCTAAACACCTTGAGTAAAGCATTGTCAGCTTGGTGTGGAGCCACACCCCCTGGTTGGTGCCTCCTGTTTTGGACTCAACCACCAACCAGCTGACCGTGGATAACATTTTGAGACTTTTTTTGCCCAAGAACTCACTGATTCTGTTGGTGCATTGTCTCAAGTTTGGCGAACTGTTGTAGATAATCCAGATGTTTGCAATCCCACATGTTTGGTGGTTCCGTCTTTATTATTTTTATCCAACATCACAATTTTCGCCCTTGTTACAGTTCAGCAAGGGCCAGGCACCTGAACAATGGTTTCGATTCTCTGTTTGGGATGGTTCATGCTTTATTCAAGGGTGGAGAGTCAAAACTCAAAACCATTCCAAACCTTTGAAGTCAAAAACATGGCCAAATCAAAAGCATTCAAATCCTACCCTCTGGTTATTTAACATAGCCATGGAAAATCACCTTGTTTAATAGGTAAAGCATCTATTTCTATGGGCCATCTATCCCATGGCTATGTCGCGCCAGTGATGTGTCCAGGTTTCGGCGCAGGAGGATCGACAAAGCGCTGGGGAGGACCAGCGCATAGCCCGCTGCTTTTATGGGCACCTAAAATGGGTGAAATTTGTCATACCATGGGGACATACCATGGGACTGATTTTGGCAGACTTTGGGATACCCTCTGGTTATGACTAACATAGCTATTGAAAATGGTGATTTATAGTGGATTTCCCATTAAAAATGGTGATTTTTCATAGTTATGTTAGTTTACCAGAGAGTACCCCATTTTCAGGCCTAAGGCCCAAGCAGTGTTCAAGACATCTCAGTGGGTTGACGTTTTTTTGAGATGCTAAGTTTGTACTTGAAGTTTTGTCATCCAATATGTACACATTTGGTCATTCCTGGTGCAAGAAATTCCTAAGTTTGAGCCGCATTGGGGTGTGTTTATCGATTGTCCATGTTAGTTTGCAAGGATGGCGGATGGCAGGCTGAAAAGCGTCCAAATAGGTGTCCGTCCATGCTGGCCAGGCATTGCGCAAAATGATTTTGCGAAGCATAGCTCGTCAGTGTGGATATTGTTTCCTTTGCTGCTACGACTGTTGTGCCAACATGAACATGTTTAGAAACGCTGACAAGTGGCAAGCATCTCGAATCTCCTTCCTTTTTATCTTACCCCGCAATTTGGACAATGAAAGCCTGCTTGACTTTTTTTGTCGGCGTCTAGCTTAGTCTGACAGAAGTGTGGATTGCATGTTTTGGTTGGGTCAGGAGGCTAGCCAAGACCGAAAGTGAATCCCTATGATATGGGTATGGCAATCTATTTTGCTCTTATTTTGGAAACCCAAAGACGCCTCTCGGATCGCTGTTATGTTTCCTTTGTCTATATAATTTGAGCCACAGTCAAAAGGTCGACGTCACGATTTTGGATCAAAGTGGAATAGCGGAACATTTGTTGCCTTTACTTGGGAAACAAAGCCGGAAACATGACACCCCTTCCTTGGAAGAGAGATTTGTCTCTTGGTTTGTCCTTTTCTCTTTCCATTCTTGTATGTTTTTGTTTTCATGAGTTATTTTATAGTTAGTTTTGTTTTGATTTCATGGTGCTTTTTCCCTGCCAGGTGAGTAGATTGCAAGCTCCGGATGCGGAGCATGCCTGGACCCGAACACATGCCAGACAGAATGTCAGATATGTCAAGTAAAACTTTCAAACAGAATGCCAGATATATGTCAGATAGGAACGCCAGATAGAATGCCAGAATATATGTCAGATATAATGCCAGAATATATGTCAGATAGAGTGTCAGTTAAATCGTCAGATAGCGTGTTAGATGATAAAGTAAAATGCCAGAATATATATGTCAGATAGGAATGCCAGCTAGAATACCAGATACACTAAAATGTCAGAATATTTGTCAGAAGGGAATGCCAGATAGAATGCAAATAAAATGTCAGAATATGCGTCAGATAGAAATAGATAGAATGTAAGAATATATTATGCACCACGGTGTGGATCACTCGAATAAAAACAATTTCTTTGTTTTTAAGTTTTTTTTTTTAGATACCATATCATATATATAATTATATATATAAATAAATATATATATATATATATTTATTATATATTTATATTTATTACATATATATATATACGTATATATGTATATTTATAATATAATATATATATAATCCCCATCTTCTCTGCAACCACCAAGTCACCGGCACCAGGATTCCGAAGGGTCAAGAGTCGCCTTTTGGCGACTTCCCTGAGGATTATGCCAGGTGGGGGCTGTGATTTCTGGTCCCCGGGATCGTTCATAGTGGGGTTACTATAGCCAGTATAGGATACTCGGATAGTCTATGATATGATAATTAGCATGTCAATACCTTTCCATAAATAGAGTGGTGGTGTTTATGTATAATTAACAATTTTTAGAATTATATACCATGATGAAAATATATATCCCAAAATTGAAAGAACAAGTAATTTCCAAGTACAGCTAGTATGAGTTCTTTTTTTTGGGGTGCTACATTCCGTTGTAGGGAAAGTGGTCAGACCCGCAATGAAGTCTTGCATCTTATCTGGGTTGTTTCAAGATATTTTTTCGCATGGCCAACCAATGTTTGCTGGACATGCACGCACATGATATCCTCATAGATCTCCATTGTGCGTATATAGGCAAGTCTATAAATGTACCCAATGATTGCAAGTCACCATTGTCCCTATGTACTGGAATCAACTATGACACTATGGCCTTATCTTCAAAGGGGATATGTCCTGATCCACATGTTGTATCGTTTCGTTGTATACCAGATAGGTTTCCTATAGTTACCCGCTGGCTGCTAGTGCCATTTGAGGGTAGTCAAATGATGTTAAATGGGATCTTTGGAAAAGCTGTGGACGCTCAAAAGGGCCATAAACCGTTGGATTTTGCAGTGCCCAATTTTCAAACCCATATATGCAGTGTTTTTGAAGGTTTATACACTGCAATCGTTCCGCTTGCTGTGAATCCCTCACTGTGAATAGCTTCTGGCCACTGCTTACATGTTCTTTGGTTGTAATGTATATAGGTTTGCCCAAAAATGGAGTACACCCTGAACTGACAATGCTAATTGAAAGCTTGATGACAGACCTCTATTGGGTAAGACTTGACCCATTAAGCAAGTAAAACAATGCATCAGTCCGTCCATTGCTGGCTAATGGAACATCGTCCCCAACTTGTAAAGGGTGATACGTCAGGATCCTTCTAAAATCTAGGTAAACCTTGGCTGGGTCGTGAAGCAGTTTAACAATGTTTAACATTCTTAAACCTCTTTTCATCAATGGGGGAATATAAGACCCAGCAACAAAAATATGTGTTCGGTATCTAGCAAAGGCCAGGATGTCACTGCCAGAAGAGCGGATTTACCCTTCATTTTGCTTGGATTCAAGGCCAACAAAAATAGGATAAACATGGATAAACTAGGATTTAACCAAATTTTCCTGATGAAGATTGCTGTTTTTGGGTAAATCCTGTAAATGTCCATCTATCGGGCAAATCCATCTCATGAATTGTTGGTTCTAGATCACATCCCCATTGTTTATATACCCATTGTAGTTAAATCGTATGTGTTTGCCCAACAACATTTGACATTATCATTAGCACCAAGAAGTTGGACCGGAATATAGATTTATAGTTAGAACTTAGTCAAAGGATGGAGACTAGTTAAATCTATTGGTGGTCCTTCATCAAGTCCCCATTAGTCAGCCACCCGCATCACCACAATCTACCCGTTAAAAATCCCAATGGTCAAAATCCCCCTTGATGCTATTAAATAGTTGCTACTCTACCAACTCTGCCGATTGGGGTTACCCACATATCATATAATATATTCTATCCTCATAAATCCCTCATTATATCTCAACTCATATACGCATCAAATGCAATGAATCCTGTTAAATCCTTGAAAATCCCGATTTTTACTGCGTTTAATTTTGTACATGCACTCAAACCTTCATCTTAAATACATCAAAATAAGTTCCCATGAAATTATCATGAAATCACATGAACTGAATACCACTAAATCATGGGAAACATTCCAAAATTTCATTATGAGATCATGAGATCCCATCCCACCTGCGCGAGGCCGCTGCCCACGACGCCCCTCTCCGCGCGTGCGCCGTCGTCCCTGGCACGAACGGTGCCGGTGCCGGTGGGGGAACCCAGGTGCTCCAAGAAAGATATGGGATGTGCAACCAACCGGAGCAACCACTAGCCATGTTTATACCAAAATCATGGGGGACCTTGCTAACAAAAAAGTACCTACCCAGGCCCATGATGGCCCATGTGCAATCATTTGCCTAGGTAAAATCAGGGTGTACTAGCGACTACTTGCCAAGGATGGCTGGTCGGTTCTTTGGTGCCCATTGACTTTGGTATTGTTTTGGGCCCCAGTCCCATGTAAACGCACGGACAGCGCGATCCTGTTTGCCATGGTACGGTGTGTTCATCTTCATTTTTTGCCACGCCTGTCAGGTTTTTGAAGGGGTTGTTTTGGAGGGTGGGGGCGATTTTTTTGGGGGGTTAAGGTGGCTAATAATATTCTTCTGCCTTGTGTTCATTTTTAACTCCCAAGACGCTCTTGCTTTCAGCCACAAAGTTGCGGCTTCGGAGGCACAATCATTTGGGTCCGGGTGCACCAAAAGATGCGCACTTACACCAGTTAGCAGCACAATGGTTGCTGGCGTGCCTGGCTTGAAGAGTTTGTTGGAAGCCTTGTCTGTGCTCTGTCAGCATAGATGCAGTCAGTTGGGCTGTGATCCTAAGGCCTTCTTAGATGTCCAAAACGATCAAGAATGGCAGGGGTGGAGAAAAAGAGAGCTCACAGCCTAATTCTATTGCAAACAAACCTTGCGGTGGCACACGTTTACAGAGGATTGGCGCGTTGTTTTGGGGGATTGAAAACACTTGTAGATGCTCCTTGTAGCCTTATAGCCCATCAAAATGTGGAATTACCAGTCATTACTTAAAGTATCTTAAAGTTCGTTAGTTGAAACCAACACTTTCTCCACTTATACCAGGTGCCATGACCTTGGATACGAAGCGAGTGGTTTTTGAAAGTGGCTGTTCTCCCCTCCAAAGAGAATGGTGGATGTACAAGCCGCAGGCTCGGTTGATGGGGGTGTTTTACTATTGAAACCCGACATGACCAAATTGCCATCGAAAACCTTCAGGGATCACTTCACCGGGGAGATATCTATCGAGCAACCCCCTCCAATCTCTGATTCTTTGAAGCAAATTGTTGGTTTTCCCAAGTTTTCGACAAACCCATATGATAATGACAAAACTTTTTATAAATGTGTGAGCCCAGCATATCCGATAATTATCCAGGATCATTGAAAATCAACAACCTCCATTGTTTTTATCTTTGAAGATGCTGGTTGACCTGAAGAAGTTACGATGTATACAGGTTTTACAACGTTTGTAAATCCACTTCCCGTTAGGCCCTACTTGTAAACACCCCCTATGGAAACCCTCATAGAAGAGGCTGGACCTGTTGATTTTTTAAAGGTATGGCCGGTATGGCTAGTTTTTTTGCGGGGGGGTTCATCCCAAGGATCAATCCTGGCAAAGGATCAATGCTGGCAAAGAGTTTTTTTGATGGCTAAAAACAACAATCTAATCTTGTCACATGTTTGGTGGGTAAAAATCATTGGGGGGCCAAGAATTTCAAAACAGGATCATCTTGTATCATCCTGCTCAGTACACGCCTGGTTTTCTGGGAGTTTCGGTTGCACCTACTCCTGGCCGGATGAACCATCAAGTAACAAGTATTTTACATGCATAGCATCTGATAGCCCCCCATGAAATCATAATGAATCTCTCCGAAAGTGCCCATGGTCAACACCCCAGAGTATACTACAGTAAAAATGTGTAAACATCTGTAAACATATATATATATATATATTGTATTATAATATATATATATATATATAATATGTGTAAAGATTGCAACAAGAATCCTGAAAAATCTTCTCCAGATCTCTAGGACCTAAGTTCCTCGATGCAAGCGGCAGAAGCGCGTGGGAGGCAGCGATCTTGGCAGATGATTTCACCCAGAAACATCGAAAAAAATACCCTGAGGCCCTTAGGGGTTCATTAAGAAAACATCATAGGTCCATGGGGACACCATGGGACACCTAAGGTTTTTCCATAACACCATAACACGGAATGTAACATCTAGAATCTAGAAATCTCGAAAAGCAGATTGGTGATGGCTGATGGCTGAGGATCGAGATGGAACTTATGTAAGACTGGACAAAAATGGGGAAACCATCGTTACACGCTGGTTGATGGTTGTGTTCATTCATAGTATGTTCCCTACAGCAAACGGAATAATCACAATGATCATGTCCCAAGTTGTTTTTTATTTTGGAAAACCGAACACCTCAAGCATAGAAATGCATAGAATAGAATCAATATCTGCGATACTCAAATGATGGTTTTGCGCGGTTGAAATTCCAGGGACCTCCCAGTTGTTTTCCACCGAAGCGCTGGAGAAAGCCGATTCAAATTCCTAGATATCTAGATCAAGTGGTACTTGCACAGCTATTTTACAATTCATAAACTTGGTTTCTTTGTGATAAAAAGATACATGGCCACAGAAAGTTGTAAAGGCATCTGTTTCTGTTTGTTTATTAAATAGGGAGTAAAATGTAAAGTTGTATGGTCAAAAAGTATGGAGGTTATTATTGTTTTCCTTTTCATATTTTCAAAGGGGATTGAAACCACCAACTAGACATGTTGATAGAAGGGTAATAAAGGGGAAGGATGTACATGATTTTCAGGAGTTTCCAGTGACACATGAGGAGTGATATTTCACGGGTGTGCAACATATTTTCGGAATGTTGAAGATATATAAATGACAAACGATGGATTTCGCCGACAGAGATGTGAAAATAATCAAAACAATTTAACACACCGTGGATCACAGAAATGTTTTATGCCCAACAAAGAGGGAATTTTACATAATCAGCCAAAAACAGAGCGCTTGGTTATTGACATACAAGTTGTGTTGAGACTAGGCTGACAACATGGTGCCATTGACAACATTGGATTGTTTTTTTAATATGGGGAGATTTGCTTTCAGGGGGAATAGCCAACCAAGGTGGGAGATTGGGAAGGGTATACCGTTGCGGCATATATATTTCAACATTAAAAACACAATGGCCCAAAAATGAGTGTGGAAGATGACTTTCTGGATTTCTTCAGGGTGTTAGAGATATGGTTTTGGCGGAAATTACAGTAGCCTAAAATATCCTAAAATCCAATTACCATATTTTCATACATTGTCTCTATTGAAATGTCTATTGTGGGAGTACACCCCACTTGAAGACACAATGCGGGTCCGTCCTGTGCCGAGTCCACGAAGTGAAGCTTCCTGCAGGTCCCTCCGATCAATGGCCGTAGCGCCCAAGTCGGCGAGAGGCTGCGCGCCGCTTGAAGTTTCATGGATCCAAAGCATATGTGTCTGAACATGGGGTATACTCCACGGTGAAAGATAAAGATGAGGGTGATTATAGCTTCTGGGTTTCAGGGAAGGGAAACTTATTTTTAGACAAAGCCATATTTCATGACCATGTGGGGGATGAACATCCACGGTCATAGAAGCTACGAAACCCAGGGCTTCATGAAGATGGTGTGCCCCAAGATTTCACGATCCATCACAATCCTGAAAAATAATCACAATCCCTTCCCGAAAAAATATGAAAATTTGAGTCAATACCCAAGACAATGAAGCCCTGAATTATTATTGAATCTCTTCATTTTTTGGCTTATCTATTGGCTATTGTTGGATATTAGTAGCTTTATTGTGGTACAACCTCATTTCAAAATGAATCAACGATGTTATAGCCCAAGATCTCAAGATTTCTGACTGGTTACACCATGTAAAAGCCATGTAAAAACCATGTAAAAACCATGGCATATCCTCAACCCCAACACGTAGCGACGTAGTTTCCCCATCTTTGGACCATCTCCAGGTCCCAACAGGATGGCTGTGACACTTCAAGCTCTGAGAGATGAGGCTGCCGTGAAATCAGAGGACGGGAGGATTTTTGTTGTTCAATGTATAGATAATATATATATATATATTACATATTTTTTAATTATATATAATAATAATAATAATAATAAATATATATATATATATTGGGAGTTGATCTAAAGGTCCATGTAGGGATTGTTAATTACAAAGGCCGCCAATGTTACAACAAAAGACCCCGCAAAAGTTTTTTCTGAGTTCGCGAAAGTAAATGTTATTTGGCAGAAGAATTGGCGAAAGTTTATCTTGATGAGCTTGCTTAAGCGGCTTAATTTGTCATTATTCTAGGTGAAGTGAGAACCGTCTGAATTGTTATTGGAAGGCAAAGAATAGACCCAAGCACTACAATGTAACCAAGTGGAGCTGAACCCCCAACCACGGTTCAGGGTGCAGATTTTTCGGTTGATTTGCAACGGTTTTTTTTTTGCGAAAGTTCCGCGAAAGCAGTGGCGAAGGAGAAGGTGTCCATAGAAGCCAGTAGCCCACACAGCACCTTTGCAGCGGCAAGTCAAGTGAACGTGGTAAACGATGAAACTCTGTTATTTCCTTGTGGAATTTCCCCAAAATGGCCTTGCATCTACCCTTGGCTGTCTCCCGGATCGCTCACGCAGGTACTGTTTGCATGCTGTTTGAGTGTGTCTCAACAGCACCAAAGTGGATAGCGGCAACCCCGCGAAAGACAAACGTTTATTCGCGAAGAATGGCTGTTTGCAGATAAAGGAATTTATATCAACCACCAACATAGATACATTACATACTGTACATATATAAGTATATATTATATATATATATATGTATGTATAATTCAGGGTTTAAATCAATGGACATACATATATATATATATATGGCAATATATGTGTATATGGTCGAGAATGTCAGTTGATATATATATATATATTTACATATTTACAGTATATATGATTCAAAATTCAAAACTATTAGATGTAAAGTATGTTTATTAGTTAATCATCGGTCTAGATGGGTCAAAACAGAATCTCAGAATTTGGAAATGTCAAACAATCCTCACCAAAATATGGGAATATGTTTGAAATTCCCATGTTCTATCTGCGTCATGATAACTAGATATATGTATATACTTTGTAGTTCATCCCAGTAGGTGGGTTTGTTCACTTTTTTCTAAGCAGCCGATCCGCAAGGGCAATATCCACTGAGCAAACTGGGATGAAGCTACCCACTAACTACATGTGATGAACCACCAAGTATACATCCGCACAAATTATAACGACCTCACCTCGCGACATGGAATGATGGTTAAGAGCAACTATCCCAAAATGGTCGAACCTTGTAGGATCGTGAATAAAGAACTGCCAGTTTCCAACTATTTGTCAGGTTGGGGGCACAAGTCTATGTTTTGGGCAAAATCACCCTGGTTACCTCAGAGATATTGTATATGAAAGGAAGGCTAGGGATATATGATATATGTATAATTTATATATATATAGATATTATTTTATTTTGATAAGATTTATTTCCATGGAAATGATACAATTTACCGCAATTCCACTGAATAAATGATACGGTTTTCGACAAGACCAACAGAAACAGCCATGCACACTTTTAAACAGTTTCAAACGATGTCATATATAATTATATAATCGTGACTCTGCAGATTCACCAATGCATATATACATATACTTATACAATATGTTTATTTAAGATGAAACCTACCTACAAATAGATAGTGAGATTTATCACAAACAACAAAGGAAACACACTATGACTCCCAGAATTCGCAGAACAAAACCATCTCATTAGCAAGATTCTTCGTCAAATTGCAATTCTCAAGGTTTAAATCACCATGTTTGTAGGTTTCCAACTTTCGAACACCACTTGTCTGCATGAAATCATCAGTTGTGTGGTTTGAATCACCATTTTTGCAGGTTTTCGACCTCAAATTTTCAGGGTAAAATGGGTAAAAATTCCAAATTCCCATGGATTCAGCCTTCTTTGAAGGATTTTTTGGCGGCCCACAGGTGCAGAAACAGGCTGAAGCCTTGAGCCCTCGTAGCCCGCGCTCGAGCCCGCGCTCTCCGGCCCTGTCGGCACGCGTGGGGGTGTCCCAAGCCGCGGATGGGCGGATGGGGCTCCAAACCATAAATGATGGCCACTTTTGGGGGGTAAACATATTATGATGATGGTTACTTGTGATATTTGGGGGGTAAAATATTTATGGAGGTATATATCTAAATGATGGTCATTTTACCTCCATATTTAGCCAAAAAAATAGACCCCAAAAATCCCCCCTTGTACCTGGGGTGTTTGGAGCAACGCTGTTTATTATCACTCAGATCATCATTTTGGGGTTGACTCAGAAAAACATGAAGAAACATGACGAACCATTACATTAAAAAAATGATAATAATCATATGCCATGGTCAAAACTGGGGTTGGATCATACAAACCTGTCCTGCGCGATGGTCATCAGGAAGATTCCCACATATTCCCACTACTGTGTGGGATGGACGACCATAAACCATTCATACCATCTTTTTGACCATGGCACAAATCATCGGAAAACAGTGGACAATCATTGAAAAAACACGTCCACAGAATTCCATATATAAATTAAAGTATCTTAAAATATGGTACCCCCAAATCCACTGTTTTTCAGCATTTTCCCCCATGTTCAATGGTTAGTTAGTTGGGGGTATATCCTGCTGGGTTTTGATCCAGAAAAGATTGGATGGGAGGCTGCAGTGGGATGGGCGCACCATTGCCAGCCTTTGACAAAAGGCTGAGCAAGGACAAATGAAGAGTTGAAACAAACAAGTATGAATTATCTAGACATAGTATGATATAGTATTATAATCATATAGTCATAGTATTTTTTTTATTTATCATCCTATGGTTATATATCATGGTATAATGATTGATACTGGATGATATTGATGAATTATTGATGAACCAATGGAAAGTCCGGAGTTCAAATCTCCGGGGCCGTTCAGGCACCGCAAATGATGACCCATTCCCAACGGTTTTCCATCGATTTTCCGTAGATTTTCCCAAGTTTCTTTGCGGGTTTGATCACACCAGGCTTTGAAAATAAACCATTTTCATACCCCGAGAGTTGACGCTTCACCAGGGGTACCCTGTAGCCCATTTTAGTTAGGTACCCGATTAAAAAAAAAACAAACAAAAAAGGTTTAATAGTTATGCTCATAATGATAGACTACAAATTGTGATATTTTAGTTAGTTCATGTTAGTTCCTTCTTGTATTTTACTTATTCTTCATAATAGTTTCCTGTTTTTTTAAAGTAATTACCACATTTTCAAACACACCCAGAAGGTAAACCACTGGGGATGCCATAAATATCTCCTTGGCGAGGCTGGAAGCCCTCAAAAGCTGCAGGCTGTCGTAAAGATTCATGGCATTCTTGCGACATGAACTGGAAATCGGGCTCCACATTTTTCGCAGATGTCCAGATATTTTCACAGGTAAATCATTGTCGCAGATCTCATCTTTGTGGGATAGTTTTCAGAATTGTTCATCTGAATCGATTCATGGACCGGGTCAGGAGATGGATTCGGCAATCGCAGGACAGTAATTATCTCTAGACATTTGAACAGGTTGTGAAGATTTCAGAGACTGGTACCCAAAAAATCCCCACGGAGAATACAGAATATCAAGATAATCACTAGCCTTTGTGGCCAGGCATCACAGCAGCAAGTTGTGAAGGTGGCGAAGAAGATTTACATAGATTTACAGTAGTTGGTGTCTTTTTTCCCCACCTGCCAGGTGAGGGTTGTTAGATTTTATGTCAGTTGCCTCCTCCTCCT
>Ga0126342_10011064_pt1 | contig 16127 bp, 18 predicted proteins | sample Cyp1metagenome_FD_92528 | JGI IMG/M metagenome (GOLD analysis project Ga0126342, IMG submission 92528) | Coral microbial communities from Lord Howe Island, Old Settlement Bay, Australia - Cyphastrea 1 metagenome | ecosystem: Host-associated > Invertebrates > Cnidaria > Coral ... | reverse complement strand
CTCCTGCTACTGCTACTACTGCTACTACTACTACTACCACCACTACCACTACCACTACCACTACCACTACCACTACCACTACCACTACCACTACCACTACCACTACCACTACCACTACCACCACTACACTACTACAAATAAATACAAATGCCACAACTACAACAACCACAACAACAACTGCAGCTACAACTACAACTACAACTACGACAAATACAGCTACAACTACGACAACTACAGCTACAGCTACAACTACAGCTACAACTACCACCACCACCACACTACACCACACCACACCACACCACACTACACTACACTACACTACACCTAACTACACCTAACTACACCTAACTACACCTAACTACACCTCACTCCAAAGGCAACGACAACGACAACTACAACTACCACTACAGCACACTACAACTACAATTACAACTACACTACAGTACACCACAGCCACACCACACTACAATTATTACAACTACAACTATGCTACAATACACCACACTACGTCCAGCAGTTGTGGGTGAGGTGACCACTGCAAGCACTCCAAAAAGCACAACTCCAACCACCTGTCGGCCTGTCGGTCCATCAGTGGATTCGCTCTGCCATCCATGCATCACAACCTATAGCTGCCTATCTGTGAAACTTCCGCCACCGCCTTGTGCGGCTCTACTGGTCAATATGTATATACCTGAGAAGGGGCAAACGAAGGCCCGGTGTTGGTAGGGAGGTAAGCAGTCTTTGTCCTCGCAAGGCGAGAGAATGGTTTCGAGAGGTCACTAAAGCCTATATACTGAAGCCTGCTTAAATGCTGCGAGGTGTTACAATGCTGATGTGCATTTTAATATCATTTTGATGATGGTTTAAGGGGCTGAAATGCGCGTGGAACTCGGAGTGAACGTGAAGCAAATTTATGGCATATTTTTGGCGAACTTGGGATAAACTTGAGCCCGTGTTGGATCTATGCTGGGACTATGCAAGCTGATTGTGGATGCGGTCAGGAAGTTTCAGCTCAAGTTTAAAAGGTTAGTTTTCAATTGGAAAGGGTCAGTTTCGAAACCCGGGGTCGGCATTTGCCCAGCAAAGGTGGCCAAATGGTCCACAATCAGCCTGCATTGAATACCTGCTAAACCCTCCTTCTCTCTTATCACCATCAAAGTCCTTCTTAGGCTTCATGGGTATCTTCCCACCAAATCTTCCACCTCTGATCCAGCAATCTGGTCTCTTCCCAGCCCCCTCAAACTTGAGGCCAAAGGGAAGGGGACGATAGCTAGCTGGGCAAGGAGAGGTGTGTATTGAGTGTCATTTTTTCACTTGAAATAAGCTACCATCGATGTGCACCATAATCATTCCACAACCCTCCCCCTGACATCCTAACGTATCAGCGTCAATAATATGCTCCCAGGGCTCTACTTGCCAAATACAGAGTGCCCCAACCGAACGCACTTCGGTTGAGCCAGCTGGCAACCATCTGATTGAACCTCTTTCCCTCGGCCTTTCCTTCCCTGTTCCTGTTCGTAACATATTGTGCACATATGTCTATGATGAATATATCGAAGTATCTTCTATGCATATATATATATATGTATATATATATATATTAATGTATGTATGTGTGTAAATATTTCTATAAGGAGTGTATATATATATATATATGTCCACTCTACCAATAACCCAGTCTTACAATCTGATACATTAGGTGCATACATCCATCGAGCAAGAAATGCTTGGGAATCTTAAGATGCGCATCTTCCATTCCTCGCCAAGACAGGGTCACGTCTTTTCATGATTTTTCATGCAGACATCTTGGGGAATTTGAATGCAAGACTCCAAGCGGTTGTTCTCTCATTACATCTCACTACATTTTTACAATACATTACATTACATTGAATTGCGATATGTTACCTTGCGTTACAAGGCATTACATGACACTAAATTACATTAAGTTACGTTACATCAGGGCAGATTACATTACCTTCTGTTACATTACATTGCATTAGTTTACATTCCAGTAGAATGCTTGAGATTACATTACATTATATCGTCTTGCATTACATTCACAACACTCACGGTGAATATCATCTTGTATAGTATGTGTGTGCGTGGGCATGCAAACGCGTGCTCACAGATGAAACCCGGTGGGATGGACGCTGCGGGGTTTGAGCCCGAGTGGGGGGAAAGGGGGGTCCACAGTTTGACATGATTCATCATGGCAGCTGCGTCCAGTCTGCCCCAAAAATCATTGCTAAAGCAATCCAACTCCAGCTAGCAAGCTAGCTTTCGTCACTATGTTCCAGCAATCTGGTCCCTTCCCAGCCCCCTCAAACTATGGACCAGGGGAGAATCGAACCCGCCGTCACCCAATTGTTACCTGGCACATGCGTCTCTAAAACCTAAAAAGAAAGCGTCACCTAATTACGTAGGTTTGTACCACTTTTGCCCGCTCCGCCCCGCCCCCGACCCCCTAAACTCTGCTCGCAGAAAGAACTTCAGCCAGGCCTACCGACTGGCTTTCGTAATATATATATATACATATATATATATATATAGAGAGAGAGAGAGTATGTGTATGTATATATATATATATACATACAAATATAAGGTAGATGCGTCCAATCCACTCAGGAAAAATTAAAAAATGTGTGGGATCATGAGAGGGAGTTCACTAGTAAATCAATCAAGGGAAGTAACCCGAGATGTTTAAGCGTGCAACGCAAGACCATCACAGTTCGAGACCAAGGTGCAGTATGGGACAGACGACAGAAAGATGTAAAGACACAAAAGCAAGAACAACAAAAGACAAGGAACCCATGCCAAGATCGATTCCACCCGGCCTTTCCATTCTGAAGGCGGCTCATCTTGTGTGGCAACCGCACTTGCCATGGTGCAAACGAAAAAGAATTCAACGCAAACAGTTGATAGTTGAAAATAAATGTTTTGACACATTGCATGAAAGGCTCAAGAAGGACATAAGCTTCTACAGGTCTTACTCAGACTGCATAGTGAATCTTGTTCTGCAGCTTGATGATCTATTGGTTGCAATCCTGGACCCCCCATCTAATAAATCGTGCGGTTCAAAGCCACAGTGCAGCATCCAAGACATCTCTTCAGGAGTTGAGCAAGTGTTCCCTTCTGTCTCATGGAGTGTTTGGCATATCTCTCTCTGCAGTGAAAAAATGTGATTGGGTTTCACTGAGTTTCGCCCGTCCCAACTTATGGAGTTAGAAGACGTGGGCTGAATCACCACAGGGATTGAAGGATCAGCGGACGGCCTTTCTCTGAGCATTCCCACACTGAAGCAGGGGCTCTGCCCTTTCTGCAAAGCCACTCTGCTGCAGTCGAACATGGTCTCGGATGGAAAACGTCGCTGTTTCCGTTGGCTCCACTCACTCCACTCGGCCGAATCTTCATGGCACTCGGAACCAGCAAATGCGGAGAAGGAATGCCTCGGCGGCCTCGGGTCTGAAGCATCCTCTTACGCTCCTGGGCAATTGGCACCAGTTCTTGTTTTTGAACTGTTCGCCTAGACACCAAAGGTGGTATTTTCCAAAGGGCTTTTTGCACATGGTTTCGAAGGCAGTATGATTGGATCCCAGCTGTAGAAACTGGACCAATGCTGTTTGGTGTCTAGGCCGAGGCCGTGTCTCAAAGCCAGGTGATCAAATCTTTGGATCCCTGGTTGCCCTGGTTGCCCTGGTTGCCCGAGTAAATTGGCTTTGAAAGGCCTGGTTCATGAAGTCAGTCATAGCTGTCATAGCTGAAGAAGTTTCTTTCTGAATGTGCCCTTTGACAACGGCAATTTTGGCCGAAGCAAAGTGATGACATAGAGGATGGACAACTACCACGTGGGGCAGTCATTGACAGTCCGAGCAAAATCCTCACGAAATCCAGATCCAAACCTAGGATGGCAAGGCCTAAAGCTACTAAACCTATTCAAACTGTGTTGCAGAGAAAAACACAAAACGAGATTTCTTTGTTTTGCCTTGTTTTCCACAAAACAAAGTGGTGTTTACGTGTTTTTTCCACGATTTGACAGAGGGACGCGACATAGCATTCTTGCACAAAAATGCTCCTGGTACACTCCCAGTCTTGCCCTGCCATCTGGAGCTCAGACCGATCGTTGGCATCGAAATCATCGTCCATGCCTGCAAAAAGAAGCTTTCCCATTCAGGGGAAAATCGGAGAAAATGTCAAAGAAATCAAAATAAAACCAAAAAAAAATCAGCATCTCGTGGAGACCCCTGGCCTGGTCCCAAAAAGCGGCGGCCAACGCTCCTCACAAAAGAGCCAATGCTAAAGTCAAACAGTTATGCCACGGCTTTAGCCATCGTAGACTCCGCAGACATTGGAACGAGCTGATCATAACTGACCAGTCTCCTGCACTTGGTGTTTGCTTCTGCCACTATATACACAAGGGCCCCCGTTCATCAAAGTAGCTGGAAATGCTGTCTATCTATCGATCGATCTATCGATCTATCCATCCATCTATCTACCTTATCTAATCTCAATCTGGTCTAGGCTATCGGTCTTATCATTATCTATCATGTCTGTGGCCAGGAAACCTGCTGCGTCCGCGGCCACCACTTCTTAGCTCACCAGATGCCTCGCAACGGGCAACGAAGTGTCCCGATTGTGGTACGCTAAGCATCACCAAGCTCTTGTTTTCTAAAGTCTTCATTTCGGATTCGGACCTTGTCGCAAATCAGCCAAGTTACCAAACGGCGCTCGAGTTCTGCAGGCACCGGCAAACCCATTCGCCTAGGGCAACTCAAATCTAAACTCTCAAGATTGTATGTTCTTTCGAAAACTGACTAAACAAGCATTCTTCATTCTTCAAATTCCTCAAGACCTAAGTGACCAAAGGTGGAAGATCCGCACCCTGTAACTGGCCAGGCTATTTCATGAGTGGAGTTGCTGTAGATTAGAGCCCGCTGGCATTGACAGCAGATCACTGATTCTCCAGCCGTCTCAGGCTTGCAAATGAGTCGCTTGAATATCTCAGCCTCAGCAAGTTTTGTCTTGACACAGTTGCTTGCGCTCAAAATGGCCCCCGGATTTGATCCATTTGATATCTGTTGATCTTTGATGTGACAAGCGTATACAGAATGAAGCCCAAACGGCCAAGGAGCAATGCTGCGCCCAGCTGCACCATCCTCGCTGGTAAGAAGAGTCCAGGCTATGCCTACAGGTTCAGCACAACTCAATTTGAATTTCAATGAACATGCTGAACTACGTTCCCCTGGGACTCGGGAAAACACACATGAAAATAGATTCAAACATGCCAAAAACACCATTGTCAATATCAGAAAAATATCGCCTTTTTGACCGGCTCGACCAGTGCGGCCAACTCTGTGTACATAGTCCTGGCGTTTCACAAAGAATGGATTCGTAGAAAGAATGGGTTCATGAAGGAGGAATCCTCCTTGAAAATGTGTAGAACGCCCGCAATTGACCTTGATTTATCTGAAAATAGCATTCCTAAGTCGCAAGCCGGCTTGGAGTCCTTTTACAGTATGGTCTCTGTTATCTCCATAGACACCACAAAAGCACCTGCATTACATTGCAAGTCCAAAAGCCCGCGCTTTACTCACGGAGGAGCTCAAGCTGCACATAGCCGTCCTCTTCACGGTTTGGTGGATCAAAGTTCACCACTACCTTCACTGCCTCAAACAGGACAGGACTCTCAAGAACTTCAAGGATTTTGGCAAAGGACATGCGAAGCACTCTTTGTTTGGTTTCAGCACCGGAGAGTGTGGCAAGTCTGTTTTGGTTTGGGCGGAAGTCAGGATTCTAGCTGTTTGAGCAAGCGACCCCGTGTATAAGTTTGTTGTGCGAGTTTACCCGGCTGCTTCAAGTCGTTTTGTACCCCGAGGCAAAAAAACACCCTAGCAGTGCCAAACAAGCACTGGCAGCCAGTAGCAGCCAGCAAGTGGGAAGGATTGAGTGATTGCATGTGTCTTCAGCTTGGAAGTTGGTCAAACTACCTCCGACGGCAATAACTCCGCAGAGGGCCCAAGACTGACTGGACTGATCAAGTCACTATATGTCCTGCATCTTTAATTTATTATCATTATAAATTTCATTATATATTATTCATTAATATATAATAATAATAATAACATTAATAATAATAATGACATTAATAATAATAATACTAATACTAATAGTAATAATAATTATTATTATTATATATATATATGATTCTATCTGCATCTATGGTTTCTACGTGTTTCTGTTTCTTCTGTCCCGAGCGTGGCCTTGATGTCCAGCCCCCTGGCTGCCACATCGGTGGCCACCAACGTGCGTGTGCTCCCAGACTTGAAGTGCCCGAGCGCCAAGTCTCTCTCTCTTTGGTCCTCGGTCTCGCAGTTTCATCAGTTCACAAAGCATACAACAAAAGCATACTGTGAAACTGAAATGAAAAGCATGAAAACTAAAATGTTATTAAAACATTTCGTTGTCATCGTTGCAGTCTGGATTTAGTGAACTGACCGAGAATCTTGAGAACTGTATAGAAATGTGGGATTCCCCTAAATACAATGCCCGGTTCGGCAGGATCGGCACTGTGGAAGAGGACTCCATCAATATAGAATCAAGAAGTTGTTCGGATGCGTTCATCATGTTTCAAGTCCTTGTCACCGTGGATTGCCATGCTGTTGGGTGTCCGCAGCGAAACAACCTCACCTTAGATCCGAAAATCAAATGTCACGCCCATCTGATGATGTGGCGGCAGCGAAGCACAGTGTGTACAATGTGAAAGGCAAGCGTGAGACATCTTCAAATTCCAAGATTAGCGTTTGCATTTCTTCCTTTTTGATCAGGAGTGTAGATTTAATGATATTGAACACACGCAGGGCGCGTTCCTTCACTCTTGAGTGAGCCTCCTTGCTTCAGACCAGACCTCTGTGTCCTGAAGGCGGCCTTTGGCCAAAACGTTACTTTGAGCTTCTGCTGCATGTTTCCATTGTTTCCGACTATTTCAATTATTTCCGCACTTTAATAATTCTTTGATTGAGTTGCACATGCGCTTTGTGTTCACGAAGACGATGCACTGATCCTGACCGCTTTCCCGCAAGATCTTGTCCAAACACTCCTCTTTCTGCCGCATGTCCTGGGTTAATGTAAGCTAAACACATCATGAAGCAGCTGCCGGATCTTATGCGCACTGTTGTCAATGTTTATCTGTATACATGTGTATACATGTGTATACTGCTACTTCCTGCCTCTCTTTTTCCTACTGTATATCTCACGTATCTCTTCATGCCCTGTCAATTTCTCAAAGCTAAGATATTCAAAGAAAGCCTAGCTGGGCCTAGCTTCAGAGCAGAACACGACCTGCTGGGTGATGTCAGCATTGACCTCAACCAGGAGAGATCTTGCGTTGACCTATCCACATCATCACATCTATCCACCAAACCCGCTTTGTTTATTTTGCTTGATTTTTCCCGATCTTTTCTGGTAGGGATGCAATTTGATTCGTTTATTCTCTATCTGCTTGATGCGATTCGTACTTTCGCCGTCATTCAATCGTTTGTGTATCTTGAGCTTAATGCTGCTTGAGAGGCTCGCAGCTCGTCGACCTCTCCGGCACGGACTTCCACAGGATTCTGAAGGAAGTCAGCGGCCAATCGGCGAATGCTCAGTGGCCAGGTGGCGGTGAACATCACAGTCTGACGTTCCTTCCACATGTCATCCAGATGTCACTTCAACTTATAACAAGAAAAACAAAGAAAGACATACAGGGCTGCTTCATTTGCTTTGCAATGGGATGGTGCATGCTGTCCTTGGGTAATCCGGAGATGATCTTGCGGATTTGGGGTTCGAAGCCCATATCAAGCATTCGATCCTGACAGGCATGACAGAATTTTTGAATCTTTACGGCCTTTAGTTGTTGCACTAGGTCTGGAACTTTATGTTTGCTATACCATCTTAATCTGCTCTTGCTTTTGAAACAAAATCTTCTGAAATGCCCAAATGTTGTGGCCATGCTGTGCATCAAACAGACCCCAACGACACATGTTTTTTCAGTTTGAGGGAAAATCTGCAGGAATCAGTGTTTTTTACATGTTTTTAACCCCCAAATTTGAGTGTCGGATCCGAACATAGCCAAACATTGGCCAAGAGTCAGCTTCGTCCAGAACGAGGTAGCGTACAGATTTCACGTCGACTGCGACTGACAAACCTACATCTGCACATCGAAATGATTCTTAGAACAACATATTCATTCAATCTAAGAGCTTCTCACATCAATGAAGTCTCCCACGCGAAGCTCATATCCGGTATTGACAGGCTGGCATGTTGAAAACAGTCAAAATGCAAACCTCGATATCTCTGTTTCGGTTCATGCATGGTATCATATTGTCTGTTTCAGGCTACGATTGAAGAAATGAGAAATTGAAGAAAGTAAATCATACAATGCAAACAAATGTAAGTAATACAACTGGAACGTGAGCTTGGCGAAGACATGCAGCAAAAAACAAAACCTACATCTTCACATCTACATTACATGTACCTACATATTCTAACCGTTTACGCATATATCTACATATCTATATACATATATCATGTATCTATATACATAATACAGATTATATATATATATATATCTATATATATTATATACACACACACATACACGTGTGGCCTAGGTGTGTATACACATATTCTCACAATGTGCATATCTTGCGATATCATTGCTGAAAACGATCTTTACACCCAGTCGAGGCAGCAGATTCAACTAATAATCAGCTGGGGTCTTTGGGTCAAGACATGCTTCAAATCGACCTTTGCCCAGACCTGCCTGCAGGTGGTTCGAGCAGATCATTCAAACGACCAGGAGTTGCAACAAGAAGCTGCGGCCTCAAAAGCTTCAAAGTACTATGTCAACTATGTCCACTATGTCCACTATGTCCACTATGTCCACTATGTCCACCATGTTTCATGACTTCATAGGAACATCCAGAACATCTGAATGAACGTCCAGTGCATCTGCAGAGCATCTCGTGATCTTTGAGTCTCTTTCCCCATGGTTGCCCATCGTTGTCCTCTTTCTATGACGGCATAGGCCACAGGCCTTGGAATTAGACCCATCCTCGGACCCAAAACTTCGGTCCTGGCCTCTGCCGAAGTTCTGCTAGTTGCGGCCCTTTTGGTGCCCCGCCATAAAGGCACGCTGCTCGCATCCCTGCAGTCTCACCAAAGCGCTTGGCCTTCAGTGCGAGCAAAATGATTTGCTCTGAGCAACTCATAATGCATCATAATCAATAATACATAATAATACTGCATAGCAAACCAAGATGACTCCCAGGTTTGCATTTCAAGCAGTCCACAAGTCCACGACTCTTGGAAAGAAAAACACATGTTTATGATCAGATGAAGCCCGAGCTTTGCAAGGGTTTGACAGCTTGTTAGAGGTGTGAAAAAAATCGGTGCTTTTTTCGTGCTGTTTCCGTGCCTCACTTTCGATCTGGACTGCCAGCTCCCCTCAGGTTGATCAAGGTTGAAGAAAACTTTTGCGCAAAACAAACGTGGCGTGATTTCAGCATACAGATGCGCATTATCTGTGACTGTTGAAAAGCTTAGGTTTCAACGTGCTCTAGGCAACATCGTGATCTTGCAACTTTGGATTTGGAGTGCGTCCAGTTATCTTCTGCTGCATAGAATAAACATGAATAATTTTGAATAAACATGAATAAACATGAATGAACAGACTTGATGAAGAATGTGCTGCCGAAAATGTGCACAGAGATATCCAATGCGCTTTCACCCTGGACCTAGTGAGCCTCCGTGAGTCATGTTGACATTGACCACGTCTTGGCCAAGGAGTGCCAAGGCACGAGTAGGAGCCAGAACCAAAGCAGCAGGTGGGCCTCTTGGCCGTGAGAGAATCTTCTAAACTAAAGACGTGTTTGATGAATTTCGATGAATTTTGAGTCAGAGTTGATCTTGTAAAATTTGACATCCAAGACAGGAACAAACAAAGAGTTCTGGTTTATTTCAGGACCCTCTCCGTGCATATCCATATTGCTAGAGTCCTACAGCCTGCACCATGCAGCATGCCTCTGAGATCTGCCCTGCTTTCCAGCAACTGTGCAAAAATTGGCATCAGAAATGCCAACGTTTTTCCCGAACCTGGGTCAGAGATGGTCAGAGATGGTCAGAGATGGTCAGAGATGGTCAGAGATGGTCAGAGGTGGTCAGAAGCAGGCTCCGCAAAGTCGAAAGCAAATCCAATGCAAAGAGGCTATTTCCACCAAATCATTCACTTGTTCTGGGTCAACTGTGGTTGTTTGTTCTTCTGCCTGTCTTTGCGATGCCGATCAAATCTCGACCTGCCGCAGCACAACAATCGTCAAACAGATCGTCTGCTGCGGCATCGATACATGAACGTTCCCTTTGCAAGAGTAGCGAAGCAAGGAGTAAAGTGGGAAAAGTGACGCCAAGTATAATAAAGATATATAAAGTTATGTTCACCTCAATTGCTTATTCTAATGATTTTTAAACTTGAAAAAATGCAAAAAAATGGAAAACACATGGAAAATCAAAAAGCAAAACTTCAAAACTGAAAAAAAAACGAAGCAAAATAAATGGGGAAAAAAAGGAACGTCAAAAAGGGAAAAACAATGGAAACAAAATATGGATTTGTCCATGTGCATTTTGTTTGCATTTGTTTCGCTTTTTCGATTTGCTTTTTTTTGTTTTTTGCTTTTTTTTGCTTTTATTTTGCTTTTTTCCAGGCAAAAAGCCAAAAAAAACAATAAAAGCAAAAAAACAAATCAAGAAAGCAAAATAAACGCAAAAAAAATGCAAATGGACAAATCCATTTTTTTTCCCTTTTTGTCTTTCCTTTGTTTTCCCTTTTTTCCCCTTTTATTTTGCTTTTGTGTTTTTTGGATTTTGCTGATTTGCTTTTTGTTTTTTCCTTTTTTTTGCTTTTGTCGCGTTTTTTTTTCAAGTTTTAAAAAAGTTAGAATAGCGGTGGTCTGGCCAACATAGATATAAAGATGATATAATTATAATGATTACGGTGGCCGGGAAGGAAGTATGGACGTCCAACTCTATCCCTACTGGCTTTCTACACCAAAGCAGTGCCTCCGGAGAGAATTGGCCAGGAATGTTGCTGGATGGGCGTGGGAGCCTTGACATAGCAATCTGACCAAAAACGTGTGAACTCAAAACATGAAGCCGGAATCAAAAGAACCCAGACCAGCTGCCAGAGGTTCTGTATCCATGGTAGCATTTCAAATTGCTGGCAGATCTGAGCTCAGGAAGTATTTCAAAATGGCACCAAACCAGGAAGTGCCAAGTTAAAGCAGGATGTTTCGCTTTTCTTGAAATGTCACCATCTTTAAATGTCACTCAGTGCCAAGTCCCCTGCAGGGAAGCCAGCCGACACCAAAGGAGCACGCACCCGAGGTGGGAATGTGACCTTCATAACAAGGTTTCAACACTTGAGACAGTTTCGAATCCAGGTCGAAGAATCAAAGGGAAACGAGAATGTGAAGTCTCCCTTGGGTTTAGGTAAAGCCGTTGTGACAACTTGTGGTATTTCGGATTCTCATAGATGCTCATAGATGCTCATAGATGCTTATAGATGCTTATAGTGCATTTATTTCGGAGTTACTAACATACATTCTATGGTTACTGCCATACCCTTTGCTGCCTTTGCTGGCCTGCTGCCAGCTGCGCCAAGCTTCCGGAAGCGGCCCCGTCCCACGGACCTGGCTACAGTTTCCTTTACAAAATCACATCGAAACCCTATGGAAGATCTTGGAACATAACTATTATTATTGATATTACATGTTATCATATACATTTATATACTAATTATATCATATTATATTGTATTATATTATATCATATTATATTATATTATATTAATATTAATATTATATTGTATCAATTATTATGTTCTTTCCTTTGCGTTCACAATCTGTTCACATCCACCAAGTCCTGCGCCGCTCACCTCCACATCCACTTCTGGCATTGCACCTATCATTGAACTGTGATCATTTGGGGGGTCCTAAATAGGGGATCCTCAAAATTGATGGTTTATAAGGGAAAATCAGAGAAAATCCATCTATAAATTAAATGGATGATTTGGGGGGTACCCTCATTTTAGGAAACCTTCATTTTGCATTTTGCATTTTGCTGTGATCTACACTATTCTCCACTTCATAGAACTTGGGACCCATGAAATCTCATTAGCTCAGGCATGTGACACAATGTGTGTCTCCAGGTAGCCAAAGTCAGCAACGATCATTGAATTTGAGGCTGCCATTGGTACAGTACAAGTTTGGCAAGACTGGGTAATCCAAGATGCCGAAAGCTGGACAGTCTTCCAAGGATTCTTGCACAGGCACAAGCTTTACATGTTTCGGACAACTACTATGGAAGTCAAAGATCCATAAGTTTGCTAGATGTGTTCCTCTTCTCAAGACTTCCAGGCAGTTTCTTGCAGCGCCTGCATTTACAGCAGCACTATCTGTACCTCACTTCGACCACTGTTTCGGTACGTATTTTCCAAATTACATTGACACTCAGAAGTATTCACAAGCTGAGATTGATCACAACTGCATCATACTCTTGCTCTGAGGCTAAGATAGGCTAAGGATGCTGGCGGACCCTGTCCGAGTCAAGAGATGAGTTGGCCTAGTGAGCCAACGAAGGGAAATCCATTTGCGAGTAAAAGGAGTAAAAATAATCTCTGCCGTGAAATCAAATTTGAAAAAAAGAATCCACACAGCCAAGATAGAAAGCCAAGTGGTGAAACAACAACTCTTAAAGTCGACTGTCAGGGGAGAAATGTAAGCCTAAGCATTCTGACGGTATGCTTAAAATATCTTTAAATAATCCCTTGAAAGTCGAGTTCAAGAGTGCCTCTAAGGAGTAAATACCCTGCAATCAAGAGAACGTTGCCTTGAGCATGGCAGGAAAGAAGAATCAGAAAGCCATGTCTAAGACTGTCTAGGATACCGGCTGGGGGCATTTGGTTGTACCCTGTGGAATGCTGCCTTGAGAGCAACGAGATTGCTGCAACTCAGCTGATTGTAAATCTTGTACCTTTACTGTAGACCTGCACTAGACCCTACGGTAGAGTTGACAGGAGACTACACACAATCCTGACATTGCCTCAGAGTGTCTTTTTTGGAGTTCCCATTGGAGTTCCCATACGTGCATTGGGTTGCTCTCTGACCTTCTAGCCCAAGACAGGCACCCTCTTCCAGCGTCGAAGCCGCTTGGCCTCACAATCCAAAGCTGCAAGACCAAAAGCCTAGTTTGTGGAAAACCACACATGCCCTATCAGTTCAGGGATGTTCAGGGATGTTCAGGGATGTTCAGGGACAGCCAATAATTCGAAGCTCCTGTTGGGACTTCGTGGAATTCAGCAAAGAGCCTGCTACTTTTGGCTTCTGCATACTTGGAATTTTCAGGTACCTGTATCTAACTCAAGGCCTAAGCATGTCCATGCTGTCGTTGGGCGTAGGTCGCCTGCCACTCACAGTCTGTCACAAATTCATCACTGACTCGACCGCAGTTGACTGAAGCAGTGCTCTGTCTGCAGTCAATTGGGCCTCGCCGCATCAAATCCATTGTCTTGGGGAAGCGGAGATCGCCTGGCAAACACCGTGTATACAAATGGGCTGCAGTCTGGCTTCGGTCATCTACAGACTACCGCACTCATACACAGGCATTTAAAACATCACAAAGTTCTGCTGTTTAGATGAAAACCTGTACGTATCCGTCACATTTCTTGTGACAGTATCGCACTCAAGGCCTAAGCATGTCCATGCTGTTGTTGGGCGTAGGTCGCCTGCAACTCACAGTCTGTCACAAATTCATCACTGGCTCGACCGCAGTTGACTGAAGCAGTGCTCTGTCTGCACAAACTGACCAGTGTCAATTCTTTCCAGTCAGTTGGAGCCTGGCCACATCAAATCCGTTTTCTTGGGGAAGCGGAGATCGCCTGTCTGTCTCCATCAATCAATCAACCAGTCAGTTGCCTGTACTTGTTCCTTCTCCCGTAGTTGTCCTATTTCTGAAGCTTCCGACCAGCTGGCCCAGTATCTCCTATCATTGCTTACAGGATCTGTGTTTTGCAAGATGTTCAAGCATTTTTTTGATGGCGTATTGATTGGCTAGTGGCTGGTTAAAGGTTTCAAGAAATGGTTTCCTCCGGGAGAAAGATGTCCTTAGTTTGAAGGTTCAGCATCACAATCGGAACACTCAGTCTCACACCATGTTGCACTATACCCAGTCTCGCCTCAACATATCCACTCCGTTCGCCAAGGGCACTGTCCCCCTGGCGACTCACATTGAAAGAAATCTGTTTCCTGCAGTGATGTCTTGAAAGTTGCACTTCTTCTCTTTATATTCTTTATGAGACTGCAACAAAAAAATCCTGCTTCCACACAGATCTCCCAGCCTGTCTGGCATTTTGCCAGGGCCTCGAAAATGCTCACATGGTCTCACTAACAGGGCAACAGCTCAGAAAAACTCCACCCATACATCGACTGCTTGGCTCCAGATCCCAGAGGCGACTGCATTGCAGGAAATGCACGGTTGTAACTGACACAAACACATGCTGCCCACAGCCCAAACTCAGAGACTCAGAGTCCAGCTATTTTCTCTGCCCATCCAAGGAAAACGAAGAGGTGGATAGTAACCTCAGAAAGGCCAATAACTATTGGCGCCGACGCGGCTTGCTCCGAGGCACCATTTTACAGGCGTTTCTCACAAGTAAAAATTGCCTTGAAACTTCTCGGTCAACTGGCACAATCCTAAAGCGACACGACCGAAGACTTTGCAAATACTCCCCTCCAAACTAAGCTGCAAACTATGGCACAATCCCTTTCCATCTTCCAAACCTTGAACCACTGCCGACTGCTCAGCCGAAGGTCCGAAGGTCGAATCACATATCAATCCATCGACTGCAAATTGCGCAGTGATTGTTTAAACAAACTATTTCATCGTGATTTCCAAACAGTAAGGATCGCACGTGGCAAATCCCAATCTGCGGCAATCTGCATGTTCTGCGCAAAACGCTGGTGCCAACAGAAGTGTTTCACGAGAATCAGTAGTACAGTAGCTAAGACAAATCAAAAACAACGTTCTTTTTTGAAAAAAAAAACTCTGCAATTGGACATGACGTTGGGATCCTTGCAAAGACTGCGACATCCCTCGACCAACATCCATCCCCCAAGATCCTGCCTCTGCCAACTCCCTCAGGTCCCCAGCATGGCAACGGGGTCGACTGTCATAGCTCGACAGAACTCTTCTCCACTGCGATGCTACGTCTGCCAGCTCTCGAAGCTTCGTAATGTTTTGTGCTTTGACTCCTTTTATTTTCTTCGGCTTTCTTAGATGGTTTCACTTGAGTCTCCATACAATCTTCATCTGGATTTCTGAAGGTTTTTGACTAGCGAGGCTTCAAATATCCAGGCTCCTGCAAAATCAATTACATTTGACTGTGGTAGTGTGAAATCTAAACGCTTGTCCGGACATGTTTCTGCTCCAAGAAATGAGAAAGGCTCAAAGTATTATTTCACTTTCAAAGCTGAAACCAAATGGACTTCACAAGCTACAAATCTCGGGTATTGACCAAATCACTCCTTTTGCAGGTCAACCTGTCCACCTGTCCATTGCTTAAGCATGTCAACACGACTACACAGGTCTAACTACCTTTTTCTCCAGCACCATCTCAGGCTTAAGCTCACTCAGTTTAGCTGCGGGCAGAACTCCTGGCTTCTCCAAGAGACTTGCCAATATATATATATATACATATAACATATTAAATATAAATATTTGTTTATAATATATATATATACATATATATATATATATTTATATACACATACTGTGAACAAATTTGATCCTTGTTCTGGATTATCCCTTTTGATTGTAGTACCGGTTGTGCTGGTAGTGCAGGGCAACGTCACTGCATGGCGTTTGGAGAACGGTCTTTTTCCTCGCGCATGACTTGAGCCAAATGATTGGCAGTCCACGCATAATTGTTTACATGCTCAGCATGTGCAGTTGCTGTATTACCTGGTTCCCTTTCGCGCCCCCCATGCCTACGGCATCTTCGAACCGTAGGCACGAGAGTGGGAACTTTGAATTAAGTCCTT
>Ga0126342_10011063_pt1 | contig 16128 bp, 15 predicted proteins | sample Cyp1metagenome_FD_92528 | JGI IMG/M metagenome (GOLD analysis project Ga0126342, IMG submission 92528) | Coral microbial communities from Lord Howe Island, Old Settlement Bay, Australia - Cyphastrea 1 metagenome | ecosystem: Host-associated > Invertebrates > Cnidaria > Coral ... | reverse complement strand
TTGGCACTGGTTGATCGGAACGATCTGCCTAAAAGGCGATTGTCAAGACATGTCCTTGAGTGACAAAGGGCGGCGAGAAGTTGATACCTGACAGGAGGTCACAAGGGCATGTACCATTCGACTAACACCTGCGGTAAGAACCCCTTAGTGTGGACTCACTGTTTGAGGAAATACTCAAAGAACTGCATCGCTGCGTGGGTTCCTTTGCAAACTCCCTCTGCATGGCATACCCAGCCTGCATGTGCCACCAGAAAGACACTCTCCCCGACCACTGCATGGAAGCGTCGCCCCTGGACATCGGGGCGGCTCTTGGCAATTTTTGCCGCTCCACCCGCCACCTCGGTAGCATAATCTGAGCATTTTGCTCTCAGAAACATCAAGACGTGACAACTGTGTTGTTGATAGCCTCCAAGAAAATTCTGAAAGAAAGACTTTCCATGACCACAACACACCACAACCATCCACAGTCATTATTGTTGAGCATGTTGCAACAATTAAAGAGTTTGCAGTTCGATACTGTTGAAATGCTCAGCACCTCACTGCATGCACATTGACCATCTTGGGCACACAATCCATGCAGGCCACAATCCTGCAATGCTTTTCAGATGACTTTGTTATTTCCTTGTTGAATACAAGACTCTCCCATTTGGAGCTAACTTTGTTATTTCCTCATGTTTGCTTTGGTCAAATCCCAATGCACCACTGCAACCCAGAGAGTTCTTGCAAAAGTATGACTGTTCAAAATTGGTGAGACCTGACGAAGAATAGGAAGGGCACAAAGCGCTTTGATCTGCTGCTACGTGCACCATAAGGAGTATCATCATTTGTCATGGACTGTATCATGATATCATTATCTGTTTCTGGAAGAAGGGGGTCGGAACACAGGACCATACTATCATATTAATCATATCAAAACCAATCACAAAGTGCCAGCTTTCCGGAGACTGTCCGAATGGCATGTCAAAGGCTGGAGGCAATCGTGGCCAGTGAAGCCCGGCCTTGGCTTCAGCACTGCCAAATTTGTGGAAGAAACTTTGCTGCGATTTAACAAGGAAACACTTTCAGCCTAGATAGTCAACGGATGTGAAAAGTTGTGTATATATATGTTATCAAAAAAACGCTCTTCAAAAATGTTCAAAAGGCAATGAGAGTAATGAGAGTGGAAATGGTCCACGGATGTCCACGGATGTCCACGGTAAACTAGATGTAACTACTATAACCATCTGCAAACGCAGACTTCAGGCCGAGCTGAGGTTATTGCGCAGTGCACTGGCAGTACCGGCCATCCACACAAGTTCCATGACTTCCACACCTGACTTGGAGACCAAAGTGAAAAATGTGAAAATCCAAAGCGATGCAAGTGCAAATGAATATATGTATATATATATATTGATATAATGAATCAAAGGAACGACCTCTGACTTTGGAAAGTCTGATTCTGGGAATGTTGCTCTTCTGGGCACGGCTCCATAGTGTCAAGCACAGAGACATCATTGAAGCAGTCAGCACTTACCTGGTCGGCCAATAGAGACACAAAGAGACTCTATGAATCTATCCAATATGACCAATACGCTGCGAGGGAAATCCTTCTCATGCTTTTTGGGCTTTCTTGCAAAATTTGCAAAGCAGGCTTCGAAACATGTCTGTCCGGTCTTGAATCTCGGCCACCATGGCCACTCTGGAAGTGGCACGGTTTCTTGTCGGCTCGAACCAAAGCCCTGCCTGGCAACCTCCAAACATAAACATCCGGCCACCAACAAAGGCGGCACTGTGGCCTGCGTGAAAGCAATATAAAGCAATGACACTGCAACTCCTCAACAGGGCCTTGATGAACATCATTCGATCCTTCCGCGTAAGCTTCCGTGGAGCTTCCGCTGAAAGTTTTCAGTTATTGGATATCCTGGAGGTCCTGCGATTGCTGTTTATGCAGACACCTTTGTCCAGAGTTTGTACAAGTATGAGAGTCAATCCAGACACTTCTGCCAGCACCAAGAGGCTTTTCTGGATCATAAGCTGACCGATTTGAAATTTGTTGTCATCTCATCACAATGACATGGCAAATTCTCCAAGACCAAACAAAGCATCTGGGCCCTGCCCAGCCCCACCATTTCGGCTCCAGCATATATTGAATTCACTGTATTTCTCTGATGTGACCTCGCAAGTGTCTTCATGAAGCAACTCTCGTGACTTGCAGTGTGCCTTGTCTCTCCTTCCAAGGTCTTGGGTCAGAAGACCTTGCTTGCAGCAACTGCTTGCATTACAATGGCTGCAATGACCGGGTAGGACCGGGTAGGATGTTTGAAGGACGATCAAGGGCCTTGTGTCTTCATTGATATCATACTGAGTCATACTGATGATTCATTTGTTGTGTTCTTGCAGAATTGAGAATCCAATGCACCTACAATAACTACAATGCAACTAATTACTTCCTCAGTATGCCGCAAACAGTGCAACAAAAGCATGGTCCGTTGCCGTTTGCCCAGGGCTTGGAAGAGATCATGTCGACGTTGCCCGAAACAAGCTTAAATTTTATTGAAGGGCTGCCAAGGAGGCCGAAAAGGCGAATGCCGAGAAGGCGAATGCCGTCCCGAGGTCCAAACTTCTGGGTCCAACGAAGATTGAGCGGATCAAGGCTCCACACATCACTGAAGCAAACCTCACGGCATATGGCTTTCAGGCCACAAAAACTGATCACAAAGAAGAACAAAAGAACACAAAAGATACGTGTATATAATATATATATACACACACACTGTATCCGCAACATTCACTCTCAGCTGACGTGTGCTTGCCTACGGCTTACGGTTTTCCCTGTTCAGGATTTTCCGATAAAGAATTCCGCAGCTCGAGATGAGCTCGAAAAATGTTGAAAAAGGTCAAAAGCCAAGCCTTGCATGTCCTGACTTCTCCAAACTAGATGGTACTGTAAGTTCGACCAGTTCCTGTTCAGGAATTAAAGAATTCTGTAAGCACCAGGCACTGCCACCACAACCTCCGGCAACCACCAGCTGGTGTCCATGGCGCACAGCACTGTGCGCCTGCAAGACTGAAGTTCTGACTACACTCCAGGGAGAGATGCATATGGGTATAGTATAGTCTTATTCAACAGCAATGCATGGTACATTATATGACTTGTAACCACATACAAGACTCGATCATGCTCGCATGTACAAATATGTATCTCCGCCTGTATATGCGTGTAAGTCCATATCCGCATGCCTATCACATAGCTTTAATATGAAAGATTTATAGTGCACATATCCTCATACCTAGCTCAGCAAAGAACAGCTGAGCCACAGAATTAATGTACCTTTACTTACAGTTTATAGAGAACTGTCATATCATCTTTTGGCGTCATGGGGAATCAAGAGTGTTCCCTTCTTGAACTAGCCTGTCGTGGGCTCGGGCTGGTGCCAGAAACAGAGAGCTCTTTCCAACTTTGCTCGGAGATGTTGTACCTACAACAATCTGTCTCAAATGAATCCATTCGAACTTGAGCATCGGGGTACGCATTGTCAAACATCTTTGCTCTTTTCTGACTTCTCTTGATCTTAAGGCTAAATGATACATGCATCAAAAGCGCTGAACACGGTATATCGTGAGTTTGTCTGCAAGAACAAATCGCAAGGGTAGGAAAGCTTGAAAGAAGTGCCCTGCTCGGGGAAAAAAAAACTCAGAATGATTTCATATCTAACAAGAATCACAGGCTCATAGGGCGGGCACGTGTGTAGGTCATTGACTTCGGCACCAGTAGCAGTGTAGCCACCAAACAAGAACAGCTGCCTAAGTGCCAACGATGTGCCAGACTAATACATTTGACATGTTCCTGTTGCTCCAAATCATTACTAGTGACTCCTAGTGTCATTTTGAAAGAACCAAAATAACCAAAAGGATAGAATCTGATAGAATCAGTTCAGAATGAGTTTAGAAACAGAGCAGTGACGATTTCTGCTGTGGCCATCCGCGGCCCTGACTTGTCCAGAAGCGTCAAGGAGTGACCTTCTCGTGCAACTGGCACCTGCCGTGGCAGCGACTGCTGCAACAAATGTGCAGTTTTGTTGTGTTCTCGTTCTGGCAGGATGCCTCAACTATCAAGATTTATTTGCTGCACAATGTCAAGAGGGAGTTATCAGACATTTCCTAAACCCATTGAAACTGTCAAAGCCGTCAGACCCATCGCCCTTTGCTGTGCTTTTGCCATCGAAGCTTTTCTAGCTTTCTGGTCGACGCTTTGTACACACTGCATGAAGAGCTCTTTTTGAGAGGGATTCACTTTGCATTGCTCTCTTGCAGTGCTTTGTGCCAAATATGTTTGTAGCAGTTGCTATGTAAGTGCTATGTATCTATATATGTAATATTATTTCTATATATATATATACATATATATATATATATTATGTGTATATATATAATGTGTATATATATATATATATTATGTATATATATATATATATACTGCGCTTGCCTTTTGTATCCTTTTGTGTAGAAGCATGCTTTCGCTAGTCATGATACGGTAAAGTGTGTCCCCATCTCTGCATGCGTAAACAGATACTTTTGGAAGTCCAACGAAAGTTCTCAAGGTCTGAAGCCTATTTTTGAGCTCCATATACCTTGACTATACTTTCAACTTTGGATATCCTTGGGACATCCTTTGGATGTCCTTTGACGAGCTGCAAGTTCAGTTCTCTTGCAGCTCTCACAGCCCTTGCAGCTGTTTTTGTGTGTAAATCTCAAGCAGGAACTTCGAAAGCCACAGGAGACAACCGCATGGTAATCGGAAGGCTTCCCTCACTGCCATCAGTCGTTGCTATAGCCCGCCAAGACTCCATGTATGCATCGAAGTCCACTTTCCTGCACACTATTGAGACATGTATGCACACTATTGAAAACATGTTTCCTTGCAGGATTCTACCACCATATACCACCAAAAACAGCAAATTGTAGGCCAAAACATGCAAACCCATCCAAGGACGGAAACGCTCTGCTTCTGTTGTTTTGTTAAAAGCATGAACTGGATGGGGCAACTGAGCTAAAACGGCTAGGACGTGCCTGCTCCAATCCAACAGCATATCATCCTCATCCAGGTCTCCTATATCCCTGCCAATTGCCGAGGCGTATGTGCATACGTGCATCAAATGTGTCACTTCTGTAAATTGGACTGTGCCACAAGAACGACATGAAGTCTAGATACAAGCAAGTGATGCAAGTGAGAATCTGAAAATCACAAAGGTTTCACAGACATTTGACGGTTCAAACAAAGTTACTGTGGCTGTGCAAGGTTGAACCGGTTGAACCTGCCTTGGAGAGAATTCATCTTGTCCAAAGGCCGTTTCCGGTAAAACGTCCAATGGAATGTCCTTCAGGATTTCGTTACACAGATACACAAAGCACAAAAAAGTGGTTTGGTATGAATTTGGATCCCGTCCTAACTTAAATAGAATCAAGATAACGAAAGCCCGAGATTTGCAGTGTAATTTCAACATGATTGAAAGTACAAGTCTCTCGATTCGACAACTTATTCGACCAGGCAGAATGGTAATCTCAAACTTTAGAAGTGACTTGAGGGGCTTCCAAATATTTCTAAATGGGCTAGGATTATTTCCGTTCAAATTCGGTGCTGTTCTTCACCCAAGAACTCTTAGCACCCTAAACGACTTCTGTTCATGTCGTCTCTGCTTCTTTGGCTTACGCTCGGCACAACTCAGACGAGTCTGCCTGAGGTGACATTGACTCGCTCATGCCATAGAGCTTCTGGAACCATTCAATCTTTCGCCGACGACGTTTGATTTCTTGCTCCTTGTGGCCACACATGGAGTAGTTGTTTCATTCATGGCAACTTGCTTGGATTGATAGCCCCCATCAGAGAAGCATCTGTTTTTCGCTGCCAAGGCAGGAAAAGGATTACCAGCAACATTTCCAGACAGAAACAAAAAGATTATACGAGTTACTAGTGTATATATATATATATATATTAATCATTAATAGCAATGGAATGGCAAGTCCTTTTAATGCCTGGACACCTCCGTGCTTCAGACTGTAAGTCGAGAAGAAATACAAGATGCAAAAAAATACTGTAGACATGGATGACCGTTCAATAACAGGTAGCATAAGGAAGAAACCCAGTCTATTATACTATTCAGACGAGTGAAGTCAAACATCACAGTCACACAAACATTTGCCTGTCTGTGCATGAATAGGGTATGAACGATGGCCACTACAACCTCGAGAACTGGTCAAGTCAAAATGTTCTTAATCTTCGGTCAAGAGTCAAGAGTTGTCTAAAACCATCCAATTTTAGCATGGTCGACCTGTTCTTCAGTCAGCTACAGTCTATTGGTCGAACAAAAAGTAGTTTTACCCAATAACCTCACATCTGGTCTTCGCAAAGGTGCACAGCCCATCTAAGAAATGGATCTAGCTCCGTTTTGTTTCCTCAAGCTTGCAGCTTTGAGCGGCAAAGTAGCTGCTGGCTTGCAGTTGTTGACTCGATGAGCTTCTGTCAATGTTCAGCAGCAAAAAATACTGGAGACCCTGCTTCCACATTGTATGGCGAATCAAGTTGAAAACTGAAAGGACCATGCTGAACACGATAACGCTGATGTGCAAATCTAGTTTGGATCGCAGTATGCACTGCCTTTTTTTCGGCACACCCCTCGCAGAAGACATAGGCACATGTTCAGAGACGAAGCGAAATCCTCTATCCCTAGGGTGGAAGTGCCAGGTGCAACGTGTAAAGGAGCTAGGCTAAAAGACCAATGCCGTGGCCTGGAGGCTTTGAATCACAGCTCCGAAACCTTTCTAAACAAACGGAGGTGCAAAGGAGCCCAGGATTCGTATGAAGGTTTGCAGAACACTCTTGACATGTCAAGATTGTCTGGCAGGGACGAAAGCTGCATGATCCATGTATTTTTGGTATTTTTGCAGGTGTTATGCGTACTGTTCAAGCAACACTAAGTTGAGAGTGTGTTGGTCTAACATGCTTTGAGTAAGGCTGGTTTTTTTTCCATGCTGACTTGGAGAGGACTATTCTTTGAGGTCGCAATTTAGTACTTTGCTACTCTTGCACTAAAATCACTAAATGCGTGAGAACAAAGTCGCTCGGTTCGCAAGCCAAAGACATCCAAAGTGTCTAACAGTATCTGCACAAAAACATCCGAAGACATGTCCGTTCTTGATTTGTTCGAATCTGGTTCTTTCATGTTCTTTCTATTTCTTTCTTCATCTCCTTCATTTTGTTCTTTTGATCAGTTTTCAGATTTCTCATCTCGTCCTGGCGCCGCCTCAGCTTGGAGTAGTGGAAGTTTTGAGGGCATCGGGCGGTGAACTTCTCCACCTCCTTCAGCACAGAACACATAGAAGACATAGAAGACATAGAACACTTGGATACATTTGGATACATTTGGATACATTTGGATACATTTGGTACAAAGTGGAGCGAAACACAAGGTGCAACAGAGGGTGCAGCAAATGCATTGCAATCATTGCAGTCAGTTATCAAAGAAAAAACAAACTTTGCAGGTGCTTGTTTATTTGATTCGCACATTTGCTGCGTGCATTTGCACTTCGTTCCTCTTCCCACTTACTCGCCTTGTCCACCAAGCCTTCTGAGGCAAAGCGCACTGCCAGTGGCCGCCAACCGTTGTTCTCAACTCGCGTATACCAGCCCAAATCACCTGAAAGCAGGCTGTACAGTACAGACTGTGAATATATGTAAATCATGGTTGCTGTCCAAAGGAGTGCACTTACAGGACACATGATCACCCTTGCCTCTTCACACACCTTCTAAATCATTCTCACATTCTGATGTCTCACATATGTCTTGAATTGTTTTTCTTTCATCTTTCAGAGGATGGCGTCGAACTGTGAAGTTGACTCACACGGGTGAAGGGCTGTGAAGAGCAGTGAAGAGCAGTGAAGAGCAGTGAAGAGCTGTGAAGAGTAAGTTGACTGTCGAGCCTGGTAAAATGTTACCCTGTTCTTGACTCAAGCGCTCCAGATAGTACTCCCTTGGGGCAAAAGAGCCAAGATCAACCACATTGCCGTGGGTGTAGATCTTGTAGAAGATCGTTGGTGGAAATCTGCTCAGGGCCGCAGAACAACCGGAACAGTGTTCACAATGATATGATAAAATGATATCTAAATTATAAATATTTATGATTAAATGATATCTATATTGATTATAAATATTTTGTGTGTATGTCTTCATATATAGATATATAATACAAATAATGTTCACTGGCATGTTGTGACACGACGTGCACTTCCACAACAAAGTACTCCATGACGTGGGCTGACAATTCGGAACGAAGCTTGTCCATCCCTACCCTCTCCGGCAAAATGTATGAAAAGGGTCTCAACATGTAATCTGAGCATGTAGGGCGTAAGTGGTCTTGGCCTCTCCTGCTCTCAAAGACTTTCAGTCTGCGTCCCTTCGATTTCTTTCTGCGTTATATAGTTCTCTGGTCTGTAGAGGCACTGTCTTTTTCTAGTAGCTTCGTAGCCTGTGTCTTTCCTGTCTGTGCTTCACCTGTCCTTCGTCTGCATCTTGGACTGCGCACCTGGGCCCACCTAAGCGGAAGCGCACATGCACCTGCATCGCAGGGTCCAGCAGACAGGACTCACGAGGCAACACAGCTCGAAGAAGTAGATGAGGATCTCCTGAGCGTCGAAACCTGACAAGCAGAAGTGCCAGGATGTAGCTTCTGATCATTGCTTTACAATTGTTTTTCAGGTATTTCAGTCTGCCGTCTTTTTCCAGGCGAATTGTCAAGTCATGAACATTTTAAGAAAGGAAAATGGAAATGAGCCCACTCAGCTAGAATCATTCCTGTTTCAGTCTCAACAACATGGGAATCTTCATTGCTTACAGCCTTAAATAAGAAATGACAATGATTTTTTTCAGGTTTTGAGTTTCACCCAGTCTCACACTGGATTTGAGCCACATCTTTGAGGCAGCTATCCCCAAGAAAAACGTGAACCAGAACCAAGCCATGTTGCATGGCGATCGTATCACGGAGGGTCATGAAGACACTCTTGTCTCTCTGGCCCCGCCAGCTACGTTGAATCTTGCGCGCAGCCTATCGGCTGAAATCGGAAAAAGAGCAGGAACTGGACTTGACTAAACAAGACGAGATGTAAAAAATAAATATTGTTTGAGCATTCGTTCAGGACCCCATGAGTCCAGAGGATACGTGAGTGTTCTTAAGCTAGGAAGGTGCAGCGTGCCACACCTCCAAAACCCTTTTGTACAGAACAACGAAACAAACAAAATATGCTATGTTGATGAAGTCGTCCACAACAAGAGTGCAGTTGACACTTTACCCCATGATCCAGCCTGGGGTTCCTTTTCTGGGTAATTTTTCTTGAAATGTTTTTGAAGAGCTAGACTCTGGGGGCAAAGCAGTCACATGGCCAGGGCATACTGGGCTCAACATCTAGAATGTCTAGCCTAGTTATGCTAGTAGCTGCTAGGAAGAGGGGCGGACTCACCCATTGCTCTCGGTGTCACTGCGAGAAAAGCGGTTGTGAGACGATCGAGATTCTCTGGGATGTTTGGATTTGGGCCTCTGAGAGAATTTGTCACAGTATCAACAAGGCGATCGAGGAAAAACCATCTTTCTATGGGCTGGGAGAGCGTAGCGGGCCCCGTGTAAGCCTGACCTGTTCTGGCAGTTGGAAAAAACATGGGATGTGTGTGAGGATGCATGGCTCCTGGGGCTGAGTTTTGTACTGGAGATACTGATATGCAGTTGTCCCAACGTTTGCACTGACGACCTTATTTTGAAATTATGCATTTTAAGACTGGTTCAGACATAATGACAATCCTTTTCTTCAGGCTCCGATGGAACCCCAAATAGTTCTTTTATAGGTTTTGGTACTCTGTTTTTCTGTATGTGTTTATCCAGCTATGCTACGTTGTGGTAAGCAAGCCGAGTTCAGAGTATTCAGATCTCAGTTGGGATCTGCTCGATTCTTTTGGAAGGTGCAAGTGGTGGTGTCTGCGGCCGTGGATGAAGTGCAAACTGCGCAGCGCCAAGCAACGTTATTCATCGAGTGCCAAGTCCAGAGTCATGCAGAGTCATGTTACGCAGAATTAAGAGTTATTTACGAGTAAGAGGAAAAAAAGAAATGGAGGGAGTCCTTGCCGTGCGCATTGAGTGTACTGGACTTACAGAACCAGGCTGTAGATATGGATTGTAGCATGCTGTAGCAACAGCCAACGCCTCTGCCAACAACTTTGCATAGTGTACCAACTGCTCTTGCTCCGTCCAGCTGCTTTGGTCCAAACTCCTGGAGAATGCGGACTATATTGATACACCATGCTGGTCCATTCATATTTAGGAGTGTCGTTTCCCGCGATTCAGTCTGGCACACATCGATCTGAAGTTCAAGCATTTTCAAGCCCTCAAATCCATGTCGAGTAAATGACAGTATGGCAGTTGAGCGATGTCATGGGAAAACAGGCGAAGCCACTGATGTGCCGAGCCTTGAACGGAGCCGTTGCTCAAAAAGGCGCCATGCCTGCTGGATTTCAAAAGCAGCAACCTGGCTCAGGATTCAAACTCCACAAGTTCTGTAGCTGAGTCTTGTTTTGTTTCACGTGCCATCGATTCATCAGCGAAAGCAGAGAAGGGAACTGGACATCTGAAACCATGATTTCAGGAGGAAAGTATTTACGTCGTTATTTGTTATTTATAATTATTTATATTATCTTATATTAATAGATAACATATGTAGATCATGTAATGCAACAGAAAACAATGGAATGGAATGGTTGTATAATGCATATGGTCGGGTCGCATACTGGTGCACGCGGGTTTTGATCCAAATCCTTGCATCCTGATGCATCCTGAAACGGCCATTCTTGGCCAAAAAAAAACCTTAGCCAATCTTTCGTGATCTCCGCCAAGAGGGGATGCCTTAACCCACTTTCTTGCCACTCGAAAAAAAAAATCAATCGGCATGGAAATGGCAACATTTATTCTTTGTTGGACCCTTTTGGTGTGCTACGATGTACGTGAAATTAAGTGGTATGTCATCAACTTCACACCCGTGCAGAGAATGTACCGTATGTACCGGATGTAGTGTATGTGTTGTACTTACCGTGTGTGCCTCATGTACCATTTGTATTCTATGTGCTGTATGTACTGTATGTACTGGATGCACTGTATGTTCTGTATGGACACTGTATGTACTGCATGTACTCTATGTACTCTATGTACTCTATGTACTGGATGCACTGTTTGTACCGTATGTACGGTATGTACTGTATGCAATGAATGCAGTGTACGTAATGTATGTACCTAATACATCTATGTACTGTATGTACGTAGTGCATTTGAGTCAACTGATGTAATGCAGGTAATGCATGCAATTCATGCATGTGTGCATGCATGCACGATGTATGGATGTATGCATGTGTGCAGTGTAATGAAATGTAATGTAGGGTAACGCAATGTAGTGTAATGTAGTGTTGTGTCGTGTAGTTTTCTGTAATGCCATGAATGTGTGTGTGTGTCATTTATATCATGTATATCATGTATATCATATATATCATGTATATCATGTATATCATGTACATCATGTACATCATGTGTCATGTCATGTATGTCATGTATGTAATGATGTAGTATCATCTAATGTCATATCATGTAATTTCATATAATGTAATGTTATGTCATGTCACTTAATGTCATGTAATGTAAGGTCATGTACTTTTATTTCATGTAATTAATGTAATGTAATGTAATGTACTTGTCAATAGTTTTGTATGTATTGTCTATGCCGTGGTGTGGTGTGGTATGGTATGTATGTATGTACGTATGTATGTTCATGTTCATTCTATATATATATATAATATTGTGATGGTACTGCTCATGAATTGCAACAGGCCTGGTATATTGTCAGCCGATCGTTGAGAATTCGTTAAAGATTTCGTTGAAGATTTCGTGGCAATTCTTGCGGCAATCTATTTTGCCACACCTTTTGCTACAAAAATCTTCGTGAAAAAATCGTTGAAATTTTGTCAAAGATTTTGTTGCTTCAACTCAAGTTTGACGAAATTTCAACGAAGTTTTGGACGAAATTTCGACATTTTTTTGTGGCAAAACGTTTTGCCACAACATTTTGCCACAAAAAAAATCGATTAAATTTCGTCAAAGATTTCGTTGCTTCAATTCAAGTTCTGACAAAATTCTGACAAAAAAATACTGTGGCAAAACATTTTGCCACAAAGCACCCGACGAAAAGTCTGACGAAATTCTGACGAAACTAAAACGAAAGAAACAACAAAGAAAATCCTTATACCAGAAAATATTGCAAGTGGTAGGAAATCATGGTGGAGTTCGATCACAATATATATATATATATATGCTGTGTATTGCGAGAGTAGTTGTCTTATATATATATATATCTGTAGATACATTTCATTGCATTAAATTAAATGCACTACGCCTACATTGCATCGTCTTGTATCGCTTTACATGTCATGAATGACAATAATCACATTACATCACATCACCTGACGTCAGGTCAGGTTACCTTGCGTTGCGTTTACACTGCAAGTGCATTGCATAGATTAGATTGATGAGATTCCCTTGCATCCCTGACATCATGTGGCTCCCAAGTACCCGAAGAAGGTGCCCCCAGCACTAGGGGTCAAAAGCCCATACTAGGGATTGATGGCTGTTAATAAGCCAGTGATACGGCCTTACCGTATTGGGGGGTCACCCTTACGTGGTTCGGAGTCCCATGATTACATTGCGTAACATCACAAGATAGTACACTACACTGCACTGCAGTGCACTTTATTGCAGTCCTTTGCAATTACATACAGTACATTATGCTACCAGTACTTTAGATTGCTAGGCATTGCAGTACATTATACTGTCTTGCATTTCACATTGCATTGCATGCACATGGTACCCTCAGTACCTTGCTTCACACGTCAGAGGTGCCACTTTGCATCAATGTATATAGGGCCAAGAGCAATGTCGATGCGGGTTTCAAAGTCACTGAATTGCTGAAAGCTTATACTTTAGTTGATTAGCACTTTCATCATCAGAAAAAGATATGTGCTTGCACACATAGAAACTTCAGGATTCTCAGGAATGTACTTGCCTGATACAGCTTTCGACACATGTAGTTTTGCACTCGATGAACTCTCCACAAGCAGATTTTGGACCTTGTCAAGCAGCAAGCAGCAGACAAGTGACAAGAAATCTTTGAAACAAGAATGACAAGAATGAAATGACCCACACTGACTGATTTCTAATCTTCCATTGTCTTTCATTTCTTGCTTCCGCTGCACTTTCCCCAAACGTTGCGTTCAAGCTGCCGCCACCAGCCTTGCAACAAAGCCAAACAAAACGCCTCGAAGCTCTCGTACACAGGATAGGCCGCGTCCTGGTGGAAGTCAATACGCGTTGACCATGTGACGCACGTGCCAAATTTGCAACACATTTATCTCTGCTTCAGAGTTCACTGAGTTTACAAACTTGCCAAAGCAACTGGGGATGTGGGAGGAGATAACTGTGACATGTTGGTTTGGACAGGAAGCTATTTGTTCGATGGACGCTAGGCAAAGCTTTGGCGAGGTGTCTTTTTTCACAAAGCGCTTTTGTAAATTTTGGTTTGTTGGCTCCGCATTGCCCAAAGTGAATTCCAAGACTGTGTTCTCAAAAAACGATAGCCATCGGGCACCCAAGTTTGGCGCAAAGAGGCGCCAATATCAACAAAAGAAATACACGTGCAACGACTTGTGGCATTGACTGGCACAAGGGTTTTGAAGAATTATTTGAGGAATCACAATCGACAGGTCAGAGTCTGAATATGTTTGAATGCATCTAGTCGTGACAACTGGAACTGTTCTTGTGTGACCCTGCAATAAACGCAATAAATGCAATTGAGGGCTCGATGGTAACAAGAGCACTTGCCTAGGTGTTACATAAGAGGAAAGCAGAAAGCATCAGGCTCAGGGCTGCACATAGAAATATAGCTCAAATGTTCGAAATATATCTGATCAGACATGCTAGAATTGAATATGGATGTTCATATGTATCAGGTGTAGACCAGGCGCTGTTTAAGGCTATTTTGGTATGATTGATGCACTGGGCACAGCTTGGTTAAGAAGCTGAAACGTCGCCTTGATAGATTGGCTAGAGATGAGGGTATGCCGCCATGCCATGCACCAATGCACCATCCCACTATACAAAACCTATACAGAACCCAATGGCCACCCCCTTTAGAGTTGCCGAGAGGACAGAGGCGGCTTCTAGGAACAGCCCAAACCGCCCAAACTCAGCGGCTCCGTAGCGCAATCACGAGGCAGGATCATGCGGCGCCTGGAGCGATCTGCAGAATTTGGCAGAAAGCTCCCGACTCCCGACTCAGGCGACTAAGGCGACTAAGGCGACTAAGGAAACTGAGAAAGGACTGAGAAAGGACTGAGTCATGGTATGAATAAGAGCGCTTCTCCAAAAGGAGTGAAAGTTACTAAGTTCAAGCACGTCATCGACAAAAATTATTCCGAACTCTCAAACTCTGCAGAAACCATTGATCAACATTCAGCCTCAGGTGTTCAATGTGGCGACGACGCAGAGCTGCTTGAGCGAGGTTCTTCCGTGGTGCAGGAGTCACTGGTGGTGTTGCAGGTGCCTTACCTGAACAAAGACTCTTGGAAGCGGAGTCATCGATGAGACACCCCTTCAAAACCACAAAAAAACTGTGATCTTCTGACCATGGATGTTTTGCAAACGAATACTATCGCTGCTATATGGCTACCATATGGTTCTTATATGGCTATTATATGGCTACTATATGTGATAAAGTCAAAAAATCATGTAGGGTTTGTGGTCATCCATCCTATATTGGGAATCCAAATGAAATGAGTGTGTAATTGATTATTGATGACCTTCCCTCAATATGTGTATACAAACCAAGTTTGACCATGGCACATATTATGGTTACAATGACATACTATGGCCAAATACATGTTCATGTTTTGTGTCCGCAAGACAAACCTGATAGAAAACCTGAACGCACGCACATCACGCGTTAAATTTGCGTAATGATTTATTACACCAGTCAAAAGTCCTGTTTTTTACCGGTTACAATACAATTGTAGACTGTGGGGTGAGGAGTGCAGAATGTAAAGTGTGGAGTAATTACAAAGTGTCGAGTATAGACCGTGGAATGTGGAGTGTAGAGTGTGGACAGTAGAGTGTAGAGTAATTACATGGGAGTGTTGAGCCTGGAGCGTGGAGTGTAACACGTAGAGTGCGGAGTGCAAACAGTGGAGGCGTGTAGAGCGCGAAGTGTAAACTGTAGAATGTGGAGTGCAAACTGTAGAGCGTGGAGTGCAGAGTATGGAGTGTAGTGTGTGGGGCTGGAAGTGGGGAGTGGGAGCGTGGGAGCGTGGGAGCGTGGAGTCTAGAGTGTGGAATGTAGAGTTTTGAGTTTACAGTGTGGAGTGTAAAGTGTGAGTGTGGAGTGGAGTGTACAACATTGAGTGTAGTGTAGTGTGGAGTGTAAAGTATGGAGTGTAGAGTGGGGAGTGTACGGAGTGGAATGTAGAGTGTACAGCGAGGAGTGTGGAGCGTAGATATGTAGAGGGCGAAGTTGTGAGGGGGGGGGTGTAATGCGCAGTGTGGAGTGTGAAGTCTAGAGTGTACAGAGTACAGTTGCTTCGCTGCCGGTTCGGGAAAGGCAGCATTGCAGAAAAGCTTCGCGAATGATCCCAAAATGTTTAAAACAAAATGAAAACCGCAACATTTGGCACCTTCTTCAATGATAGCAGATGGCTTTGTCTGCTTCAACCAACTCTCGCGCCAGGCACGCTGTAGCCGTCTTGCGGCCAAATGCATTGCTATCACTGGAAGCAGCCATGGCCTCGACACTTTGACAAATTTGAGATTATCAGTGCAATGAGCATTAAGCCTCTTTTGCCATACACGTCCCAAAGACACAGCAAATAGACACAAATCAAGTATATAATATAATCGAAGAAAGTTTAGAAGTCAAACTTCCGACAATATGGACAGATGAAAAGCAGAGCAGGGCAGAGGCAGAGAGAAGAGGAAGATTAGAAGAGAGAAGATCAGAAGAGAAAGAGTAAGAAGAAAGAAGATG